>SAMEA3663283__coassemble_894_pt1 | contig 30549 bp, 28 predicted proteins | sample SAMEA3663283__metabat2_low_PE_022 | metagenome-assembled genome bin SAMEA3663283 (sample SAMEA3663283) | pig gut metagenome | biome: pig gut; feature: pig-associated habitat; material: faeces | place: China | collected 2013
GGCCAAGGAGGTATTGTCCGGCCTCGAAGATGCCGACGTGAACACAAGGGATGACATAGTTTTGCCCGTGGCAGAGAATCGTCAAGGCAATTCAGATCCCTTAAGTGCTGTGATTGCCAGATTGCGAAAGGTTTCTCCGGAGACATTAACACCTATAGAGTCGATGATTCTTTTGGACGAGCTTTGCAGAATAGTTAACGGGGAGGCAAAATGTGATGAAGATTAAGGTGTTGTCGGAACTCGTGGCAAATCAGATTGCCGCAGGAGAGGTCATAGAGGGACCCGCCTCTGTTATAAAGGAGTTCGTCGAAAACTCAATAGACGCCGGCAGTACCGTGATTACAGTAGAGATAGGCGAGAATGCTTCCGACTTTATGCGTGTTTCGGATAATGGTTGCGGGATGAGCAGAGAGGACGCCGTTTCTGCTTTTTATCGTCATGCGACGAGTAAAATAACGTCATCAGAGGATCTCGATAACATCCGTACGTTGGGATTCAGAGGCGAGGCGCTTGCATCCATAGCGGCCGTCTCTAAAGTTACTATGAAAACATGTGAACAAGCAAATAATAATGGCGTGTCGGGGTCTAAGGTTTGTATCAGTGGCGGCGATGTTATAAGCGTAGAGGATTGCGAAAGCATACAGGGCACAAGCTTTGAAGTAAGAGATCTCTTTTACAATGTTCCCGCAAGAAGAAAGTTCCTGAGATCAGCAAGAAGCGAGAATGCGCAGATATCGGATTATACTGCAAGGCTCATAATGGCACGACCGGATATTTCGATAAAGCTCATTGTAAATGGTAAGACCATATACCATAGTTTAGGCGACGGCAAGCTTCTGAACGCCATTTTTACAGTGTACGGATCGTCTGTAGTAAACCAGCTAAAGCCGATCAATTTTGATAACGCGTATCTGAAGATTACAGGATTTGTCGGAAATGAGAGTATCGCTCAGGGAAACAGAAACAGACAATCGTTCTATTGCAACGGACGCTATATAAAGTCTCAAAGGCTGTCGATATCTACGCAGAGAGCGTTTGAAACGCGTCTTATACGCGGCAGATATCCTTTCATAGTGGCGATGTTAACCATAGCACCAGGTGAGGTAGATGTTAATGTTCACCCAAATAAGCTCGATGTTAAGTTTAGATCGGAGGATAGAGTTTTCGGTGGGCTATATAGAGCTGTGTCAGATGCATTGGCAGAAGTAAATTCAGAGGTTTCAGAAAGCCAAATTCCAGGTGAAACATCTGATGCTATCGAGATAATTGTAGATACGACTAATATCGTACCGTCACAGGAAATATTCGGACGATTGTACGAGAAAAGCACAGGTGTGACCAACGAATACCCGTACTCGTTGCCAAAGCAGAATCAAAGCGCCTGTGTGATGAGAGAAGCTTATGCCGATACAGCTTATCGCTTTGAATGCAGAATGAGCGGGTATCCAGTGGACGAATCATCAAGCAGGCATGAAGTTCAGGCATCACTTAGGACAAGCGATTATTCTGCTAAGACTGATGATGAGTTGCCTTACATAGGTATTGAATCTGTCGATTATAGAGCAAAGAATTCCGGCACGCCAAATAAAAGTGAACAGCAAGAGTTACGGATAGATGCCTTTTCTTATATCGGACAGCTTTTTAGCACTTATTTGATGGTTGAGCAGGGGGATAGGCTGTTTCTGATAGATCAGCATGCGGCACATGAGCGTATGCTGTACGACGATTTTATTCAAGGTAAAGCGTCGGTTTCAAAACAATTACTCCTCGTCCCGAATGTAATCAAACTCGACGGTCCGGAGTTTCAGATCGTTATTGACAATACTGGTGTTTTCGACTCGCTTGGATGTGAGATCGAGGAATACGGGCCGTTATCCATTCTTGTAAGGTCTGTGCCCTCTAATGTAGAAAAATCGGTGTGTGAAAGGTTTATACACGATGCCATAGACCTAATACAAAAGAATGGCAAGGCAAGCACGGAAGATTTGAAGCGTGAGTGTATAATTCAAGCTGCATGTAAGCATGCGATTAAAGGCGGAGATATACTGGATGAGAGACAGGTCATGTTGTTGCTCAACCACTATGCTACTCAAGGTGTGCCAAAGACCTGCCCCCACGGACGACCGGTTTTGATAAGCTTGTCCAGAAGAGAACTCGAAAAGATGTTCAAGAGGATTATTTAATGGATAAAACCAAGCCCACGATACTCTTTATAATAGGACCCACTGCAAGCGGAAAGACGGCGTTGTCGTTGGATGTTGCCGAACACATGAACTGTGAGATTATATCCGCAGATTCGATACAGGTTTACAGAAAGCTTGATATAGGATCGGCTAAGCCTAGCCTTATCGAGACGAAGAGAGTCAAACACTATATGATTGACGAGACAGATATAGATGACAGAGGTTTTACGGTTGCAGAATATGCGCACAGAGCGTTGAATTATGCTGATTTGATTACAAATAGCGGCAAAACTCCATTGGTCGTGGGTGGCACCGGCTTATATGTCAATTCGCTAACCTATCCTTTGAACTTTTCTTCCGCAAAGCCCGACTTTGAGCTCAGAGAAAAGCTGGCCTCTGAAGAATTAGAATCGCCGGGCATACTTCATAAGAAACTTTCGGAGATTGATTCGATAACGGCGCAAAGACTGCATCCGAATGATACAAAAAGATTGGTAAGAGCCCTTGAGGTTTATTACACAACAGGATGCACAATGTCCGACCACGGTAACGACTTTATAAACGCTAAAAACGCAGAATGCGCCTGTGTTCCGATAATGGCTGGTCTTACGATGCCACGTAAAGTACTTTACGAAAGGATTAACCTCAGGGTCGATGATATGTTGTCCCACGGACTGCTTGCTGAGGTGGAGAGCATAGTCAAACAGGGATATGACCGAACTCTTCCGGCTTTACAGGGATTGGGCTATAAGCAGCTTATAGCATACCTTAACGGCGAGTGTAGCTATGATGCTGCAGTCGAGGAAATAAAGAGGGACACCAGAAGGTTTGCAAAACGGCAAATAACTTGGTTTAAGCGGGACGAGCGAATACGCTGGTTTGATGTGAGTCAAATTTTCGGACAAGCTCTTACAGATGAAGTAGTTAAATACTTTAGCCAGGGGATGGGGGATAAGACCATATGAAGCAGAAGCTTTCACTGCAAGATTTCGTGTTCGATGCTTTGATAACAAACGGGATATCTGCTAACATAATCGTCACTAACGGGTATCAGATAAATAATGCAAAGATTATTGCCTTTGATAACTTCGTGATACTAGTGGAAGCCAATAACAAACAGACGATGATTTATAAGCACGCTGTTTCAAGCATCATACCGATTGGTAAATTGGATATATCGCCCTTTTTATCTGAATAAGGAGTACCGCTTATGAATAACGAAAATACAGCAATGGAGCACGCCAAGGAGATTATTCTGGCCGCAGAGGCAGAAGCAAATGATGTCTATGCTCGAATTGAGAATACCGAGCACATTAATCAGGAGCGTGTTTTAAATGCGTTTCAAAACAACAATGTCAGCGCAAGACACTTTACTCCGTCTTACGGATATGGCTATGACGATATTTCGCGGGATAAACTCGACAGTGTATTCGCAGAGGTTTTCGGAGCCGAGGATGCTCTTGTAAGGCCGCAGATAGTTTCCGGTACACATGCGCTGTTTTTAGCACTTTCCGGCATACTAAAACCGGGAGAAACTCTGCTTTCTGTAACGGGCAAACCATATGATACATTGGAGAAGGCAATTGGTATAGGCACAAACGAATTTGGTTCGCTATTGTCATATGGAATAAACTACAAAGCAGTTGAGCTCACTTCGGAGTTCAAAATTGATTTGGCGTCATTACAAAGCGAACTGGATTCAGATAACACCGTAAAGGTGGTTTACATTCAGCGTTCGCGAGGCTATGCGTGGCGTGATTCGATCAACTCGGAGCAAATTAAGGACGTATGTCGCATTACTCATGCAAAAAAGAACTGCATTGTTATGCTCGATAACTGCTACGGCGAGTTTACAGATTCCTGCGAACCGACATCATACGGTGTCGATATTGCCGCAGGCTCACTGATAAAGAACCCGGGTGGCGGAATTGCTCCGACGGGGGGCTACATATGTGGCAAACATGAGCTCATTGAGCAAACAGCAAATAAGCTAACCGTGCCTGGGATGGGTAGGGAAGTAGGATCGTATGCTGATTCGTACCAGCCCTTCTATCAAGGTCTGTTTATGGCGCCTCATGTCACTGCAAACGCACTAAAAACATCGGTATTATTTGCTCGGGCTTTTGAAATCATGGGGATGGAAACTTTGCCTGCATTTGATGCGCAAAGAAATGATATCGTGCAATCGATAAGGTTTAAGGATGCCGAGTCGTTGATTGCATTCTGCAAGACTATCCAAGCGGCTTCGCCCATCGACAGCAATGTGGTGCCTGAGCCGTGGGATATGCCCGGATACTCCAATCAGGTAATAATGGCGGCAGGGTCATTTGTACAGGGATCATCAATAGAATTAAGCGCCGACGCACCTATTTGCGAGCCGTATACGGCATATATACAAGGAAGCCTCACATATTCTCACGGCAGGATAGCAGCAACGCGCGCAATAGCGGCGCTTCTTAATAACGCCTGATTAGACCTATTACCTTGCCGACGATTTCGACGCGATCCTTTGTAATTATAATAGGTTGCATGCTTGTGTTCTCGGGTTGAAGCCTTACGTGATCATTTTCGGAGAAGAAACGCTTAACAGTCGCATTTTCACCGTCGACACGGACTACTGCGATATCACCGTTGTCTACACCGAGGGAACTGCTTACTATAACGAGGTCTCCGTCAAGTATACCGATATCTATCATGCTTGTGCCGGTTATAGTGAGAATAAAGGTTTCAGATGATTTGCCGCCCTTAAGGAGCGCATTTGGCAGCAGGAACGTCTCCTGGATATTGTCGTAGGCATACAAGGGCTGACCTGCGGCAACGGTACCTATGATGGATACCGGCGTAGTGGTTTTGACATCGGTTGAGCACAAAGTTATAGAACGTTGCTTGTTGTTTGGCATCTCGATATAGCCGAGCCTTTGCAGAGCCTTGAGGTGTGCGTGTACTGTTGAAGTGGATTTGAGCTTCACAGCTGAACAAATCTCCCGGACAGTAGGAGGGAATCCATTTTGATGTGAGTATTCAGCTATATAATTGAGTATTTCGGTCTGCTTTTGTCCTAGTTTCTCCATGACACACCTCATTCCATTGATTGTATGGTATTATAACATACGTAAATACACGAACGCAAACATTCGTTTGCAGATCGGAGGGAACAATGCAAAAAGATGAAGAATCAAAGCTTGAAGCAATAGGTAGCGATATTGATGAGGACGATGACGAAAGATGCGACTTAGATCCGTCGAAAAAGTGCGACAACTGTTGTAAATGCATAGGACTTAATAACGATGGTTCGACCGAGGACTATGCGGAATTTGACCTCGTGCAATTGATGAAGCATGATAACTCAAACGAGACCATTGTGTTTTCAAAGAGACGCAGAAAGCCATTAAAATAAATGGGAATATAATATATGAAACTGATTACAATCTATACAGACGGCGCTTGTTCGGGCAATCCTGGTCCGGGCGGTTTTGGAGCCATATTGATGTACAATGAAAAGTCAAAGGAGATTTCCGGAGGCGAACCCAATACGACAAATAATAGAATGGAATTAATGGCGGCGATTGTGGCATTGAACTGTCTTAAGGAACCGTGTGAAGTAAATTTATACACGGATAGCGCATATATGTGCAATGCATTCTTACAAGGTTGGATTACACGGTGGCAAGCAAACGGCTGGCTTACAGCAAAAAAGAAGCCCGTTGAAAATCAAGACTTGTGGCAACAATTAGTTGCGCTTACGGAGAAACATAAAGTGAGATTCTCTAAAGTAAAAGGACACAGTGATAACGAATACAACAATAGATGCGATGAATTGGCCAGATTGGCAATTGAACAGATTAAGTAGTGGCTTATGGTAGTATAATATCTTCTATAGATATATTTATTCGTAAAACTTGCCTTTTACGAATAAATATGTTAGACTAAAACTATACCCTTACTACTTACGCGGAGTTTATAAACCTATGGACGGCACTGCATACACCCAACAGCAATATGAGCAAACGATGATAAAGATACGCGATTTAATTAAGACCTCACCATCTTTTATCGGTGAGTTTGTTCGTGGTATCGAAAACACGACCTCCATTTTGACGAGGCTTAATTACGTGCTTGATCTGCGATTGTTTTTGACATTCCTATGCGAAGAACGATTGCCCGATAAATCCGACATAAAAGATATAACAATTGACGACATAGACTTGCTTACTTCGACAGATATCGAGTTATACCTCGAATACCTATCGCTCTACAGTAAAAATGATAAGAACCTAAGAAATAACGAGTGCGCAAAGGCGAGAAAACTATCCGCAATACGGTCAATGTACAAATACTTCTTTAAGAAGCAGAAAATAACGCATAATCCTTCTGCATTAATTGATACGCCGAAGATTCATAAGAAGGCGATAATCAGGCTTGAAGCGGATGAAGTCGAGCGCATATTACAGATTGCTGAGAGCGGTGAAAACCTCTCCACCCGTCAAAAAAAGTTCCATGAGCTTACAAAGACAAGAGATGTAGCGTTGCTTACCTTACTGCTCGGCACGGGTATTCGTGTCAGCGAATTGGTTGGTCTTGACGTCGACGATATAGACTTTATGACAAACGATTTTCTCGTCACCAGAAAGGGCGGAAACCAGGAAATTCTGGCATTCGGAGATGAGGTGAGGATGACTCTGCTCAACTATATGCTGATACGCGAGACCATACTTCCGGCACAAGGCCATGAAGGAGCGTTATTCTTGTCATTGCAGAATAAACGAATAAATGTTCGGACGGTGGAAAAGCTTGTCAAGAAATACGCAGCCATAGCTGCACCGCTTAAGAAGATATCGCCTCATAAGCTGAGAAGCACATACGGAACAATGCTGTATCAGGAAACCGGTGACATATACCTCGTTGCAGAAGTGCTTGGCCACAAGGATGTAAACACCACAAAGAAACATTACGCAGCAATGTCTATGGACAGAAAGCGCATGGCGGCAGAGGTTATAAAGCTTAGCTCGAAATCGCAGGATTATTTGCTTGATGATGAAGATATATCTATCCCCTATCCTACGCATGAAACAGAACAAACTACAGACGAGCGGTCTTCTTGACATATTAAGTCATTATGCTAAAATTATTGCTAGAAAAATTAGGAGAAATCATATGACACAGAAGATTACAATGGATAAAATAGTTGCATTATGCAAAAACAGAGGTTTTATATTCCCGGGTTCCGAAATATACGGTGGTTTGGCTAATGCATGGGATTACGGCCCTCTCGGTGCTGAGCTTCTGAACAATGTCAAAAGGGCATGGTGGCAGAAGTTCGTTCAGGAGAGCCCCTATAATGTCGGCATGGATGCCGCAATACTTATGAACCCCGAAACGTGGGTAGCATCAGGTCATGTGGTTAATTTTAACGATCCGCTCATGGACTGCAAGGCCTGCAAGGCGAGATTCAGAGCAGACAAACTTATAGAGGATTACGCCACAGAGAACAGTATTGAAGACATCCATCCCGATGGCTGGTCAAACGAAGCCATGTACGAGTATATAGTAGAGCACGGAATCGAGTGCCCCGAGTGCGGAAAGACTGACTTTACCACAATCCGCAAGTTCAATATGATGTTTAAGACTTTCCAGGGTGTAAACGAAGATACAGCATCTGAGATATACTTAAGACCGGAGACTTGTCAGGGCATTTTCGTTAACTTCAAGAATGTTCAGAGGTCTATGCGCAAGAAGATACCGTTCGGCATCGCTCAGATAGGCAAATCCTTTAGAAATGAGATCACGCCTGGTAACTTTACATTCAGGACCAGAGAGTTCGAGCAGATGGAGCTGGAGTTCTTCTGTGAGCCTGGTACAGATATAGAATGGTACAATTTCTGGAAGGAATACTGTAAGAAATTCCTGCTCTCTTTGGGTATGAAAGAAGACAACATGAGGCTTCGTGAGCACTCAAAGGATGAGCTCTGCCATTACTCCAACGGCACGACTGATATTGAATACTTGTTCCCCTTCGGTTGGGGTGAACTTTGGGGTATTGCCGATCGTACAGACTACGACCTAAAGGCACACGCGGAGCATTCCGGAGAAAAAATGGAGTACCTCGACCCGTTTACCAATCAGAAGTATGTGCCGTATTGCATTGAACCTTCTCTGGGCGCAGGACGTGTTACACTTGCTTTTCTCTGTGATGCATATGATGAGGAAGTTATCGACAATGGTGATACGAGAAATGTTCTCCACCTCCACCCAGCTCTTGCTCCTTATAAGGTGGCTATATTGCCGCTCCAGAAGAAGCTTGGCGACAAAGCAAAGGAGATTTACGCATCTCTGGCTAAGTCTTTCATGGTAGATTACGATGACACAGGCGCTATCGGAAAGAGATATCGCAGACAGGACGAAATAGGTACTCCGTTCTGCGTTACTGTTGACTTTGATACACTGGAAGACGATTCGGTAACAGTTCGTTATAGGGACACCATGGAACAAATCAGGCTACACATAAGCGAGCTTGAAGAATTCATACGCAAGAGCATTCAGTTCTAAACAATAAGAGATAGCGAATTTAACAGCAAAGCGGAGACGTAACAGTCTCCGCAAATGCTTTAGTTTAGATGCGTTTTTGGAAGAGAATTCCCCGTAGAAATTATTTATCGAGCAACTTAATGGCAACATCGGGGTAATTTGTTATGATACCATCTACACCCAACTGCACCAGTCCTGCGATATGCTCTGGCTCGTTTGCTGTCCACGCATTAATGGCAATGCCGTTCTCGTGACACTGTTCAACAAGCCCCGGGGTATTCAGTGGTATCATAAAGTGAGGATGAATTGCCGTTGCTTCTGCATACTCTGCGTATACCCAAGGATCGAGTATAGCACAACTATACAAAAGTCCCGTAGGCGCCTGAGGTTTGATTTTCTTAAGTTCTCTAAGAACATAGTGGTTAAATGAAGAGTAGATTATTCTGTCATCCATTCCGAATTCCCTTGACAGCTTTACAAGTTCGTCCCAAATTCCATAATAGATGACTCTATCACATTTAATCTCTATATTTAGCATAATAGACGATGCCCTTATTAACCCAAATACTTCCCTCAATGTTGGAATTCGGGTGTTTTTGAACTCACTCATAGAGTTTGAGAAGTCAAGTTTCTTGAGTTCTTGGCATGTGTAATCCTTTATATAGCCCGTCGCATTTGACGTTCTGTTGACAGTCTCATCATGGATGACGACGAGCTTTCCGTCTTTTGTCCTGTGAACATCAAGCTCTATTCCATACGCACCCATCCTCATGGCCAGTTCAAATGCTTCCAAAGTATTCTCGGGGGCGTATCCGCTTGCACCTCTATGTGCCCATACTTTTGTTTCCATCGTCAAATTCCTCCGCTAGGTATGTATAGCTAAAATGGTGTGTGCGTGAGTGGTTATACGAGAGAAGACCTATTGATAGGCATGCTCATGCAACGGGGGCCTCCCCTGCCCTTGCAAAGTTCTGTGCCTGCTATTGTGAGTACTTCTATGCCATTCTTTACAAGCAAATCGTTTGTAACCACATTGCGTTCATATGTTATTACCTTGCCAGGAGCTATAGTGAGCGAATTCGAGCCCATGTTATAATGCTCTCTTGCCGAAATCATCCTATCTCCTCCGCCCACCTGTATAAACTTGACTGCAGGTACTTTGAGCGCACGCTTAAGAACAGACTCTAACGATTCGACCTTGCACTGAGCATCGATTGAACCATCAGCTTTCAGCGTAAGTTCGTACAGATCGAACTTGCCTGCGTACACTTCGGGGTTAACTATGAACTTATCATAGTCGACCATCGTGCAGAGAACGTCCAGATGCATGTACTTTCTGGATTTTGGAAGATTGAAAACGATAATCTTCTTATATCCGTTTGTTAAAAGCTTCTTAGCTTCGTACTCTATGGCACCCAAGCTTGTACGCTCGCTGTATCCTACAGCAATCACCTCGTCGGATAGGATAAGATGGTCGCCGCCTTCACAACCATAACCCAGGCTATAGTCATACCATAACGGAGAACCAGCAAAGTCGGGATGATAATCGTGTATATAGCGCATAAGCAACGTCTCTCTTCTTCTGAAGGGCTTGCTCATCGAGCTTACGATCATTCCGTTGGCAATACAAATGCTTATGTCACGTGTGAAATACATCGATGACACGGGATCTGTAAAGAAAGGATAATCGTCCTTTACTAAAAGCGGCAAAGGCTTGGGTTCATAATCGGCGAGGTCTACCCTGCGAACGCCTTTACAAACCTCAAAAAACAGCTCACGCACCGTCTTGTGACTGAGGTAATCCCTAATAACGTTTTTCAGAGATTCAGCCTGTATATCCGCAATTCTAATATAGTCATCGATAAACTGCAGCCTTACGGCGTCATCGGATAATGCTTTAACAAATAAGTCTTCAAGATATAATACCGTTACACCGTTCTCGATCAGAATACGCGCGAAACCATCGTGCTCTGCTTGAGCTGTAGGTAAAAACGGGATATCTTCTGAGAGCATACGCTCGAGATAGTCAGGTATCAACTGATCGATTTCGATACCGGGCCTATGTAGCATAACTGTATTAAGCTTTCCGATTTCAGACTTAAGATTGATATAATTACTCATTGCTTACCCCTGTTATCCAGTTTAATATAAAGATTATATAACCTAACAGGTAAAATTTCCATATATTAATCACGTCAAATTATATATTAAACTATTCTTTAAATAACCGTTGTTCGGGTGTTGATATATACGATTTCACAGGGTATAATTCGCTTAAAAGGTGTGCTTGCACACAAATATATCTAAGGAGAAAAGATATGGCATACGACAGAATTTTTAACTTCTCCGCAGGCCCTGCAACAATGCCCGTTGAAGTCCTCGAAGAGATCGCAGCGGAAGTCCTCAACTACAGAGGCAGCGGTATGAGCGTTATGGAGATGTCCCACCGCAGCAAGGTTTTCCAGCAGATTGTTGACGAAGCCGAAGCAGATCTCCGCGAACTGATGCATATCCCAGAGAATTACAAGGTTCTGTTTATTCAGGGCGGTGCAACTCTTCAGTTTTCGGCAATCCCGCTTAACCTCATGAAGAATGGTGTTGCAGACTATATCGTAACTGGCGCATGGTCAAAGAAGGCCGCTACCGAAGCGAAGAAGTACGGCAAGGTAAACGTTATCGCCACAAGCGAAGATAGAAATTACAGCTACATTCCCGATTGCTCGGATTTGCCCATCGATGAGGATGCGGACTATGTCTACATCTGTGAGAACGAGACCATTCACGGCACGACCTACCCCGTCTTGCCGAACACAAAGGGACATGTGCTCGTTTCAGACCAGTCCTCTATGTTCCTTTCAAAGCCCTGCAACGTTGCAGATTACGGCGTAATCTATGGCGGCGTACAGAAGAACATCGGTCCTGCAGGTCTGGCTATCGTAATCATTCGTGAGGATTTGATTCGCGAAGACCTCGACCCCAAGACACCTGTTTATCTGCGTTATGATACACACGCCAGCAACGGCTCAATGTACAACACACCTAACTGTTGGGCAATTTATGTATGCGGCAAGGTATTCAAGCACCTGCTGAAGAACGGCGGACTTGAGAGCATGGCTAAGATTAACGAAGCTAAAGCAAAGGTTATGTACGATTTCCTCGACAGCTCCAAGCTGTTCCACGGCACAGTTGACAGGAGAGATCGTTCTCTCATGAATATCCCATTCGTAACAGGAGATAAGGATAAGGATGTGGCAGTTATTGCAGCAACAAAGGCGGCCGGATTTGACAACCTTAAGGGTCACAAGAGCGTCGGCGGTCTGAGGGCTTCCATCTACAATGCAATGCCCCAGGAAGGCGTAGAAGCACTCGTTGCATTCCTTAAGAAGTACGAAGAAGAAAACGCCTAATTAGGAAACAGTTGTAAAGGAGAAATATATGCGTATTTTAGCTTCAGACGGAATGGAAAAGAATGCTGTAGCAGCATTGACAGCAGCAGGTCATGAGGTTGTGGAACAGTTCTATGAGCCGGCAGAGCTTGCAGAGCAGGTAAAGAACTTCGACGTACTAGTTGTTCGTTCAGCTACAAAGGTAAGAAAGCCCATTATTGATGCTGCTTGTGAGACAGGCAAGCTCAAGTTGATTATTCGCGGCGGCGTTGGTATCGACAATATCGACCACGAATATGCTGAATCAAAGGGCATCAAGGTTCGCAATACCCCCCGTGCCAGTTCCGACAGCGTTGCTGAATTGGCATTGGCACATATGCTCTCAGTATCTCGCTTTATCAACATCGCAGGTCATACAATGCGTGAAGGCAAATGGGAGAAGAAGGCTTATAAAGGAATCGAGATTGCCGGCAAGACACTCGGTATCATTGGATACGGCAGAATCGGTCAGGCATTGGGTCGCCGTGCTCAGGCACTCGGCATGAAGGTCGTTGCATACGATATCTTCAAGATTCCTGAGCTTGAAAATGAGAATATGCGTTATGCCGAAATGGATGAGTTGTTTGAGGTTTCCGATTTCATCTCCCTGCATACACCCAGCATTGATGGCAGGCCCCTCATCAATGCCGAAACAATCGCAAAGATGAAGAACGGTGTTGTTATCATCAACACATCGCGCGGTAACAATGTCGACGAGCAAGCGCTGCTTGATGCATTGAACAGCGGCAAGGTATTCGGCGCAGGTCTCGATGTTTTCGCAGAAGAGCCTGCAAAGAATGTAGAGCTCTACTCCCATCCCCGCGTTTCCTGCACACCTCACATCGGCGCTTCTACCTCTGAGGCTCAGAAGAGAATCGGTGCGGAAATCGTTGACATCATTACAAAGTTTTAATATACCCTACCATCACAGTAAAAGCTCCTGCAGGCAATCCGCAGGAGCTTTCTAATACTTCTATTGCTTTGAAGACTTCTAACACTAAGTATAAATCAATATGACTTTGCAAAATATGTAAATGCTTTTGCCAGCTTGCCGCAGTGAACGCATACATGGCCTTCAACGTCATGATTCTTAATCATACAGCGTGTAGTTGCGCCTGTTTCCTTCTTTATTTCGTCCTCGCATTTACGCTCACCGCACCACATAGCTCTTACAAAGCCGCTCTTAACACCCTCGGCAAGTTCTTCCATGTTTACCGCATTAGTAGTCTTAGCCTCTCTAAAAGCCAATGCGCGTTCAAACAGCGTCTTATGGATATTATTGAGCAGGCCTGAAATCGTATTTGCAAGATCGTCTATGGAGACAAAGAGCTTCTCGTGAGTATCACGCCGTACAAGCACTACCTGGTTCTTCTCGATATCCTTCGGTCCGACTTCGAGACGGAGCGGTACGCCCTTCATCTCGTATTCGTTGAATTTCCAACCTACGGACTGGTCTGTGTCGTCGACCTTTACCCTTATTCCTGTAGCCTTCAATTCATTAAACAGCTCGTCAGCCTTATCAAGCACGCCGGGCTTGTGCTGAGCTACGGGTATAATAACGACCTGTATCGGTGCTACTTTCGGAGGCAATACTAAACCGCGGTCATCACCGTGAACCATTATTACACCACCGATCATACGAGTCGATGTGCCCCAAGATGTTGTATAGCAATATTCGAGCTTACCGTCCTTGCTCAGGTATGTAATGTCATACGCCTTAGCAAAATTGTCACCGAGATAGTGGGATGTACCCATCTGCAATGCCTTACCGTCCTGCATCATAGCCTCCATGGTGTATGTGGCCACTGCACCGGCAAACTTTTCTTTTTCGCTCTTTTCACCTGTAATTACAGGTATAGCTAATACGTTTTCAGCAAACTCGCGGTAAACCTCAAGCATCCTCTGTGTTTCTTCCTGAGCTTCTTCGCTTGTCGCATGTGCCGTATGTCCTTCCTGCCAAAGGAATTCGCTTGTGCGGAGGAATGGTCTTGTGCTCTTCTCCCAACGAACAACGTTTGCCCACTGATTTATGAGAACGGGCAAATCCCTGTATGATTGAATCCACTTGCTGTACATGGAGCAAATGATAGTTTCGCTCGTCGGACGGACGCACAGCCTTTCAGTCAGCTTCTCCTCTCCCCCATGTGTGACCCAGGCAACTTCGGGTGCAAATCCCTCAACGTGCTCGGCTTCCTTCTTAAGAAGGCTCTCGGGGATAAACAGTGGGAAATATGCGTTTACATGTCCTGTATCCTTAAAGCGCTTATCCATTTCGCCTTGTATAAGTTCCCAAACGCGATAGCCATAAGGCTTAATAACCATGCAACCCTTGACAACAGAGTAGTCTACCATATCCGTCTTAAGGATTACATCGGTATACCACTGCGGGAAATCTTCATTTCTTGATGCAATGTGTGTAACGAAATCGTTATTGTTCTTTGCCATACAACCTCCTATGAAAAATCCGCCCCTTGCATTAGGGCGGACATTTACGTACGCGGTACCCCTTGCTTTTGTACTCTAAATATTAACGGGAGACCATTTACTGCGGACTACTGTAGACGAGAGTGTCTTACTATAGATTTCTACAATAAACCAATGAATGATATCACTGTACTGCCTGTTTGTCAATCTCCATTGAGAACATCATTGATGATTGCGTTTAACTCTTCCTCTGATGCACATAAGTCAGACTCCGAATTCTGGATTCCCACTGTTGAAGTTATCTCATCGACCGTCCAGACCTTTTCCGCATCGTCTGCTTCAACTTCGTTAGATTCTGTTGCGGCATCGGCAGGAATCTCGGATTCCTCGTCAACAGTATCAACAGTATCAGTTGATTTATCGTCATTAGGAAGCTCACGATTCTGTATTGCATATATGCTCTGCATCAGCTCTGCGGGAGAATCGTATTCAGCAGGTACTTCTACCGGCTTTTTCGCTATGGGAAGAGGTAATACATCATGGGCATAGTCGATATCAGTCTCAGGCGTTTCCGCCTTCAAAAACTCCGAAAAACTCTTCGATGCTTCCATGGCATCTCTTGCGGTGCTTTCCAAAACCTCATTAAGGTGCTTTATTCTCGAAACGTATTCATCATACGATTCCCTGGCATTTTGTATAATGCGATCAGCTTCTGCTTCGGCGTTTTGGATTATTTCAGCGCCTTTTGCCTTAGCGTCGTCGATGATCTCTGCAGCTTTGCTGTTGGCGTTAGCTGCATCTTCATCGGCAATCCGCAACCTCTCCCGTGCTTCCGCATTTGCGTTTGCAATCACAGAATCGGCATACTCGCGGGCTTCCGTCTCGATTCTAAGCGCACTGGATTGCGCTTCTGTGAGAGCGTTGACTATAGCCGACTCCTTTGCCCTATAGACTGATACTTCGCATTCCAAGTTACCTTGGAGCTGCTTTGTAACCAGTAATTCCTGTTTCAACTGTTCGATTGTAAGCTCAAGTTCTCGTGTTTTCTTACTTGCCATGGTTTCCTCCTCATTTTTCCGGTGGTGTATAACCTAAATGTTCGTATCCTTTATTCAAAACAATGCGACCACGAGGGGTTCGCGCAATAAAGCCAAGTTGAAGCAGATATGGTTCGTACACATCCTCTATTGTAGACGCATCCTCGTTCGTTGCTGCAGCAAGCGTATCAATGCCTACAGGGCGTCCACCGAATTTCTCAATCATAGCTGTAAGAATACGCCTATCTGTCATATCCAAACCGAGACTGTCTACATCGAGCATCTCTAAACCGGCACTCGCAGTAGCACAATCTATGAAGCCATCTCCCTTGATTTGGGCGTAATCGCGTATTCGTCTCAAAAGCCGATTAGCAATTCTGGGCGTGCCTCTCGAACGGCGAGCAATTTCGTAAGCACCTTCGGAATCGATATTAGCTCCGAAAATGCCGGCACTTCTGATTATTATCTCGACGAGATCTTCGGGTGCATAGAATTGAAGCTGCTCCTTGATGCCAAATCGGTCTCTTAATGGCGATGTGAGCAAACCCAAGCGCGTCGTTGCCCCAACGAGTGTAAACGGAGGCAAATCGATTCTGATCGATTTTGCTGCAGGACCTTTGCCTATTATGATATCGAGCTTGTAGTCCTCCATTGCGGGATATAGTATCTCCTCAACAGCAGGACTGAGTCTATGTATTTCGTCAATAAACAAAACGTCGCCAGGTACAAGCTTTGTCAGCATAGCCGCTAAATCTCCCGTATGAGAAATCGCGGGTCCGGACGTGGTTCTTAAATTACTGCCCATTTCGTTTGCAATGATTGCAGCAAGGGTCGTTTTTCCTAAGCCGGGAGGGCCGTATAACAGCGCATGATCGAGAGGTTCCTCTCGCTTCCTTGCCGCTTCAATATAAATACGCATATGACTTTTTACGTCATTCTGCCCTATGTACTCAGAAATATAGTGCGGTCTGAGCTTTAGCTCAGATACCTCATCATCGTTTGTTATAGATGATGTAAGAAGCCTGTCATCCGTCATGTCTATTCACCTTAATCAGGCATTGATTTCAATGCTGAAGTTATCAGTTCTTCTATAGTGAATTCACTGCCTTTTACCGCAGAAACCGCACGTCCGGCGGATAAACCATCGTAACCCAGCGCGACAAGTGCAGCGATAGCTTCACTGCGAAGCATCGCTTCGTTTTCGCTGATGGTTTGGTCAACTCCTTCGGAACCGGCCAATCTGCCCTTGAATTCGCTTACAGATTCTTTCAACTCAAGCAAAAGCCTCTGTGCGGTCTTTTTGCCTATGCCGGATACCTTGTCAAATGCGGCAGTGTTGTTGGTTATTATCGCTGTTGCTATATCCGTAGGAGTCAATACGCTAAGTACATTTATAGCGGTTTTTGGTCCGATTTTTGATACATTAATCAGCTTTCTGAACATTTCTTTTTCAGATGTGTCATGGAACCCAAAAAGTGTTACTGCGTCTTGAGAAACCTGCAGATGCACGTAGAACTTCACTTGTTGGTCGACACAAAATCGCCTCATCGTGTTGTCACTGCAGATAAGTTCATACCCTATACCTGCGGTCTCTACGACCACTCTGTCAGATTCAATTGCAACCAATTTCCCCGATATAAACGACAGCATAACTCTCTCCTATTGTATCAAAAACTCCTGTGCGGCAGGTCCCGTGGTGTTTGCGTGACACAATGCAACGGCAAGTGCGTCGGCTGCATCGTCGGGCTTTGGAATCTTCTTGAGCCTCAGCAACAGGCGTATCATCTCCTGCACTTGAGTTTTATCTGCGTGTCCGTTACCTGTTACAGCCAGCTTTATCTGCATGGGTGTGTATTCGTACAATGGCTTTGAGCATCTCTGAGCCGCAAGTATCGCTACACCTCTGGCCGCTCCCACAAGCAACGCTGTTTTGGTATTCTTAGCAAAGAACAACTCCTCAAACGCAATTTTATCCGGTTTATACAGCTCTATCAACTGCCGCATGCCCAGATACAACCTCTCAAGTCGTTCCGGGAAAGGTTCGCCGACGTTTGTTTCGATTACGCCGTAGTCGATAGCTTTTGAGTTTACTGTGTCGGTTTCGACAATGCCATAACCAAGCAATGCGTAACCCGGATCTATGCCAAGAATAACCATGAATCCTCCATATATTATAACACAAGATGTATAAGGTAACAAACTCTATATATCAGTCAACAGGCGTCCAATCCAAAAACCGATGCTTTGCAAGAAACACCCTGCGAACGCTCTCATCTATGCGTTCTATGGATATATCTTCGTTTTCGATAGCTTCCTTGAGAGACGTCACAATCTGTTTTTGGAGACCCAATCGTGCACCGCAAAGTATAATGTCACCACCGGCATTGATGAATCGTTTCGCCGCCTCGCCTACGCTCACTGTGTTCATAAGTCCGTCCATTCTGAAGTCGTCAGATATGACTATGCCGTCATAACCCATCTCCTCGCGCAATATGCCGTTTATGAATACGTCCGAGGTGGATGCAACATTATCCGGGTCTATCTGAGGGTACAGTATGTGGGTGACCATAATACCGCTTACGCCTGATTTAACGGCGGCCATAAACGGTATGAAATCATATTCATACAGTTCTTCTCTTGTCTTATCTACAATAGGCGTTATCTCGTGTGAGTCCTCGGTTGTCGCACCGTGACCGGGAAAGTGCTTTGCGAATGTCATACATCTCGAATCAAGCATACCATCAATACAAGCAGAGCCTATACGTGCGACAATATCTGGATTACTGCTGATTATTCTCTTATACAGGAAAGTGTCGAGGGGATATGGCGCAACATCGAGGCACGGGGCAAGGTTGACATTTATACCCGTATCTAATAATCCGTTGCCTATATACTCAAATTGGTCGTGTGCAATCTCTGTATCGTTGAGCTCACCGAGAGTATATGCGTGCTTTAACTTCTTTTCCCATGTAAATCTGAATACACTGCCTCCCTCAACATCTATGCTCACCATGGGTGGCGGAAAGTCGTCAGGGTATACATCAGACTTCAGCGCATCAATAAGGCCTTCACAACGCGAGAATCCACCGTCAGGGTCATCTCTAACGATGTTAGCTCCGTACAGAATCACATTTCCGATGCAGTTGTCTTTATAGAATTCTAAGAAATTCGCATCTGGTTCGTCAGTTCCCACAAAACCAAACATGACCAATTGCCCTATCTTTTCTTCAATTGACATGTTGTCTATATAGGAATCGACAATTGCCTCAATCGTCACGGGTTCGGGTGTCGGTGTTATCGTTGGTGTGGGGCTGGGTTTTGGTGCAAGCGTAGGAGCGAGCGTGGGCTTCGGCGTATCAGGGATTATTGGCATCAAGGCATCCGAAACACCCGTACCGTCATCAATTCTAATGGTACATGATGATACTAAAGCACACAGAACAATAACTGCAATTAATAGTCGTTTCATGTCAGAATAATACCATATAGAGCCAATAGTGTATACGTCAAATCATGTCAAGCTCATTGCTGGTAAAGCGGCATGTACAGTCCGTCTTTGGAATAAATGCAAGTTCTGTGTATAGAATAATCGGCATTTTTACACCATGCATTGCTTAGAGCACCCAAAAACAGATCCGGATTTACGCTCCCCGACACGGTAAGCGACGTGGTTACATTGAGTACCGCATGGGTGTCGTCTATTACGTCCACATTGCATTTTAACACGCCGGGACGTATGTCGACATCCTTAATGCCGCTCTTCGTCTTCTTTTGTACGATTATTGGGCCATCTAACAATGTTGAAACACACCCTTGAATCCTTGTAATATCTGCCTCGTCTGCGGAAACATCGATGCGATACTCCCCTGCCTCCATAAACGCAGTAAGCGAATATTTATCGTCAGAAGCTTTAAACGCTTGCTCTATTCTAAAGCCTTCGGGGAGGACTGCATTCAATTTAGCCGCAAATTCGCAAGGCTCAATATTCTCTGCTATATGCACGTCAAACCACTCCGCATCGCTCGTTACGCCTACTGAAAGCGCTGAGGCGAATGAAGTCAAGGGATGAGGGTTAAAGCCCTTTGAGAAAGCGATAGGCAACCCTGCACGTCTGAAAGCTCTGTGAATCAATCTCTGTATATCCAAGTGCGATACAAAACGCACCGCATCACTCTTAGTAAACCTTGCAATAATCCGCATATTTATTACCGAAGCAACCGTTGCATCCCTTTCTGCAGTCTTTGGTAGTAATTTCCATAAGCGCTTTTTCTCGTTCTTTCATGAGATATTCTTTTGTTACAAGCATATCTATGTGATCCCATGGTAGTTTTTCTTCGACGTTTCTGTTGCGGGAAGCGTACATTTCCATAGAAAGGCCGTCCTCTGCGAATGCTTGCCTGTACACGTCAAATTTAAAAAATTCATCCCACGAGTCAAGCTTAGCACCTAATTTGTAAGCACGAACGATTACATCGGCCAAGCGCCTATCGCCTCTGGCGAATGAAGCCTCGAGAAGACTTGTCTCTGAGTCGTGGTACTGGAAGTCTATAGAACGCAGTCCTTTGAAGGCATCACGCAGTAGCTTTTGACGTCCTCTTATTTCATCTAGAGCCAATTGCGGTTCCCACTGGAACGGTGTGAACGGCTTCGGAACGAATGTGGAGACGCTTACTGTTACTCTAAGACCCTTTCCGCGTACATCCTTTGGCACAGAGTAATACTCGGCGACAACCTTTTTTGCAAGGTCAACTATTCCAAGCAAATCTTCATCTGTCTCTGTCGGCAAGCCTAACATGAAATAAAGCTTTACACTTGTCCACCCGGATTCAAATGCATCCCTTACACTGCGAATCAAATCATCCTCGGTAACGCCCTTGTTTATTACGTCGCGCAGACGTTGTGTGCCGGCTTCGGGAGCCAATGTAAGTCCCGCTTTTCTGACGGACTGTATTTTTTCGAGATCGTCTTTCAAAGAAGAATCTATTCGCAATGAAGGTAAGGCGATGGAGACATTTTGTTTTGAGTATCTGTCTACGATGTTTTTAACGAGAGTATGGATTTCGGAGTAATCGCCTGTGCTGAGCGAAAACAGAGATATCTCGTCATAGCCGGTACAGTCGACCAACTCGTCGGCATATTTGAGTAGAGTATCGACACTGCGCTCGCGTACAGGCCTATAAATAAAGCCTGCTTGACAGAATCTACAGCCGCGAGTACAGCCTCTAAACGCCTCGAGGGCTATTCTGTCATGTACAATTGACATATACGGTACTAAAAGCTTACCGACATACTCCGCATGCTCAAGGTCCTTGACTACACTGCGCATCGGTCTCTCGGGTACACGATCTGATATGCGATTTAAAGCAACAAATCGGTTATCTTTATATTCTGCCTCATAAAAACATGGTATATATATGCCTTCAATGTTCGCCATTTCCAAGAGCATATCATGCTTGCGCAAACCCTTTTTCTTACATTCAGCATAGACATCCATAATCCTAGGAGTAACCTCTTCCCCGTCGCCTATTACAACTGCATCCATGAAAGGTGCAATGGGTTCAGGATTGCACGTACAAGGTCCACCGCATATTATAAGAGGGTAATTCTCTGTACGCTCATTTGCATAGAAAGGGATACCCGAAAGGTCGAGCATTGTCAAAACATTCGTATAACTGAGCTCGTACAGGAGCGAGAAACCTATAATGTCAAAATCACATAGCGGTCGCTTGCTCTCAAGGGAAAACAGCGGTAAGTTGTTCTCTCTCAACAGGTTTTCCATGTCAGACCAAGGTGTAAACACTCGCTCACACAGAGTATCTTCACGTTTATTGAGTATGTTGTATAGAATTCTTGACCCAAGATGTGACATTCCTATCTCATAGACATCGGGAAAACACAGGGCAAACTTATATTCTGCATCGTTCTTAACAATGCTGTTAAGCTCACCGCCCATGTATCTGGTCGGCTTTTCCACCTTTAACAACAGTTTCTTCAAATCGTGATTATTCAAGGGTTCCTCCGAGGTTTTATTCGCATAATTGTATCATCTCAATCTATACCGGTCAACGCAAAGCTCCTTCAAGGTTACGCTTGAGCCGTATTTTGAGATACCTTCAAGCAATCGTCCCTCATCGATTTCCCCAATCCTTTTCATATCGTCGTCAACAACACATATCACATTATAGTGTGACGACGACAACAAAACTATGGCATCATGGGCTCTTGTACTTGACTTCATCGCTGTAGTCAACGTCCGATAATGTCGACCTGAGTAAATTTTGGCAGCACGCATCGTTATTGCTTTTATTGATGTGGATGATACACTTTTAAGCTCACTCAGTGCAGAGAGTACGATAGTCAAACCCACGACAAATATGGTTATATTTGCTTTGTCGGTTATAACGGTATAGATACCGAGCGCGGATATACATATGCCAATGAACACCCCTAAATATGAGCTTAGCTTTGTAGCTGAACTGTATCCCGTTCTTGAGGCAATAAGAGACCTTAATACTCTACCTCCGTCTAAGGGTAATGCAGGTATAAGGTTAATAAAACATAGTATGAGGTTTATTCCTATCAATTGCGTCGCGGTTTTAGCTTCTATTTCAAGAATTCCAAAAACTGCGTATAGAGTGATACCCATAGATAAGCTTGATATAGGCCCGGCAAGGGCTATGAACAATTCATCCCTGCTTATGGCCAGAGAATCCGGATCAATCCTCGCAACACAACCTATCGGAAGTATTTCTAACTCAATAACTCGTACGCCCAGACGCTTTGCAAATATCAAGTGTGCGAATTCGTGTATACCAAGTGATATCACTGACAACAGCAGCACATCCAAAAGACCGAATACTGCTGCTGTGGGTATAACAAAAACGACCAGAGGATTACACTTAACGGCAATACCCCCAAGCTGTATAGGTTTCATTTATAGGTTAATTCCCGAATTTACCGAAAAGTTCGACATTTTTACCTTCCCTGTTAAGACTGTAACAGACGATATAACCGGAGATACCCAACCTGTCGCCTTTATACAGAGGTTGCCCGAGCTCCACAATTACCTGTCTTAAACCATAGTACGATGCAACCCGTCCGTCTTCCTGCTTAATTGATACGTAATTTCCGCGAACATCGCTATATCCAATCTCATATACTACTCCGGCATCAATGCACTTTACATTGCTTCCGTCATATACATAGAAGCAAGCCATCTTACCATTGTTGATGTATTCTATTTTGCTGTATTCGACAGGTGATGCACTGTCTTTAGATATAGCGAATACCTCTGCTATACCAGGAAACTCTACATATTTGAGCCTTCCGAAAGTATCCTCATTCTCATGTATGCTGTCATTATTTGAAGATACCTCCTGTGTTGTACCGGATATGCACACGAAAAGCACGATTGTACAAGCGGCTACACAAAGACCTAACTTTATGAGCATAGAAATCGTATGGCTCATATCCCACTTGTTATTAGCATGAGACGAGTATACCTTTGTCTTTTTCCCGAGCCACCTATGGGTTTTGGTCCCTTTATAAGGTTTAGTCTTGAATCCTTCCAAGATTATATCGCTGTTATCTGTCATAGCACTCATCCTCCTAAGACAATTTATGAAAAAACAAATCGGCTTATACATGTTTGCATAGACCGATTATTAGATAGTACCATTTAAAAATTCCGCTTATATTGTCGTCGCAGGTTTACGTTTAACACTATTCCCACGGCAATCATATTGGCAAGCATATTTGATCCACCGTAGCTGATGAACGGTAGCGGTATGCCCGTTACAGGCATTAGACCGATATTCATGCCTATGTTCTCAAAGACATGGGCAATGAGCATGCCAACACAGCCCATTACCAAACAGGATCCAAACATGTCCTTTGCTTTGATGGCGACGTATATCCACCTCAACGCCAAAGCAAGAAAAGCAATAATCAGTATTGTACTGCCCCAAAAGCCAACGCCCTCGGCGATTCCCGAAAAAACATAGTCGGTATGACGAGCTCTTATCCATCTCAACTGAGCCAAGGTTGCGTTTGAAAAGAATCCCTTTCCCCATGCTCCTCCGGAACCTATCGCTGTCATTGAGAGCCATACGTCACTATTGCTATCCATAGCGTTCGGTTCAAACAATGCAGTGAAGAAGTCATCTATCCTGTCCACCTGATAATCATCTAGCAGGAAGAAATATGCGATGAGCAAGAACACGGATATCAAGCCTATAGCACTCAAAATCCATTTCCAACTTATTCTGCCAACAAACATTATTACAACGAGTATTACTACACACACTATAGCTGAGCCTGCGTCAGGCTGGAGCCAAATCAATGCGACAGGGACTATAGTGACTAAGACACATAGAATAATATCCTTGAATTTCTTAATCGAACCATATTTGTCCACGGAGTCAGACACTATTTTTGATAGAAATACTATTAACGCTATTTTTGCAAGCTCTGCGGGCTGAAGCGCACGATTGATAGTTTCGGAAACAAACCAACCTTGTGTACCGCCTCGAATAACGCCGACCAAAAAAAGCAGACCGAGCAGTGCAAGAACGGCCAGATACGCCCATGGTATGACGATCTTAAACAGCTCATAGTCAAGTATTACTACAAGAATACATATAGCCACACCTATGAGGAAATTCTGTGCTTGCTTCGATACATACTCAAAATTCAACTTTTCGAGATAGTCCGACGGACTGCTTTCGGTTCCGCTAAATGGTGTTGCCATTATGCTAGAGAGGCTTATTAAACCGAACGCAACAAGACCGACAACTATAATAATAGTCATCCAGTCTATCTTTGTATGTGTTTGTTTCTTAAGCCGCTGTTGCATCGGCATAATTATTCCGCTTTATCTATATTGAAGAGTTCCTTGACCTCGCCGTAGACTGTCATATACTTCTCCAACGTATCTTGTCGTACAATGGGACGATTTACCTTTGCGTATGAGGGCAGAGTTTCACCTTTTAGGAGCCTGTCCATCAACATGACGCAGTTCACAGCTATATCATAATACGGGATTATACTTGCCCCTCTTATAGCATTTTTTTCAATCAACTTTATATTCTCATCCGTAAAACCGTTGCCAAATATGGTGATTTCAGGGGTTTCATATAAAGCTGTGCTAATCTCCGGCAATGTGTAGCCGTTCTCATTAGGTACACCTTCAATTGCACTAGCTTCTTCGGGTATGTTTTTATTCTCCACCTGTTTTCTAATCTTCTCTCTGGCATCTCTTGCAACAGCTGCGTCAGCCTCGCCAATCGCAACCAAAGAACAGATTCCCCTATGAGTCAGCAGATATTCTGCCAATTCGATTATTGCATCTTCCCGCGATGTTGTTGTTCTTCTGAAACTCAATACACCGTATTGCGGGTAGAACTCCTTGACTGTTTCAAGGCATTTTTCATACAAGGGCGTAGGGTCATAACCATAAATCAATATGCGCCCACCCTTTTTACTTATACTTCGCTCTGTCATCCTATCAAGTGCAGCATTGCACATCTCGAACTGATGGTTTTCCGAATCCACATAAACATTTACGTCAGCTTCTGATTCATCTTTATCTACGGCAGATATAACAAACAGACCGTTGGATTTTGCAAATGAAATGGTATTGTCATTCGCTCCGGACGGGTTTAAAATGATTATCCCTTTGCAACCTGCATCTATGCCTTGCTGTACAGCCTGCATGGAAGTCGTATTCTTGTCATCATATTTCAAAAGCATCGATGGATTCCCAAGCTCAGCCGCAGTCTGCAAAAAACCATACATCATCGTACACGTTGCATATGTGGTTTCGTCCTTTACGACAAAACCTATCAGGTCTGTTTTTGCAGTCACGGGCGCCGGCTCAATTGTAGGTACAGGCGTCGAAGGAAGCTCAGGCGTACCGTCCGCAGGATCAACTCCCGTATTGTCGGTGCACCCTGCAAGCATCGATATATAGAGCGCCACTATTAAAAATACTGATAAAACTCTTTTCAAGTTTACCTCCATCAATTCAATAGACGAATGTTTATTACACTATTTTATTACATAAGTGCCAAATTGTCATTATCTACCGGTCGTATTCACATCACGTTTACAAATTTAGACCGAATAAGTCTTGTTTGCTTCCTTAGCAGCGTTAAGCTCTGCCAGTTTGGAACCGTATCCGTTTTTACCGAGTAATGCGTATGTAGCTTGCTTACCTTCTTCAACACCGGGCTGATCGAAAGCATTGATATTGAGTATTTCACCCATGTACGCGGTCTGCAGTTCAAACATCATGAGAAGCTGGCCTATTGTGAACGCATTAACCTCTGGTATTGATATCAGTATATTCATGTGTCCGCTCTTGGTTACGGCATATCGTGTCGCATAAAGCTCAGAACTCAACAACTCGTTTAGCGTATGACCGCCTAAGAAAGCTATGTCAGGTATAGATTCGAGTTCTTTCGGGATATCGACCACGCACTTTAGCGTTTCGACACCGATAAATGTGATGACTTTATCATAAGGGCCACCTGTATACAACTGCACCTGCGAATGCTGATCTGTGACTCCAAGTGACTTTACCGGTGTTTGTCCACAGAAAACTTCATTGCTGTTTACATCATATCTCTTTCCGAGCGACTCCGCCCAAAGCTGAGCATACCAATCGGCAATATACTTCAATGAGTCTGCATAAGGCATCATTACACTTATGTTACTGCCCATCCTCTGTGAGAGAAAGCTTAAAACGGCAAGCACATATGCCGGATTGTCGTTAAACTCATCGGTGCAGATCTCATCCATGTATTTAGCTCCTGCAAGCAGTTTATCGATGTCGATACCGCATACGGCAGCAGGAAGCAATCCTACAGGACTGAGCTCGCTGAATCGTCCGCCAACTCCGTCCGGCACATAAAGCGTGTCAAAACCGTATTGCTGTGCAGCTTTTATAAGATTACCCTTGTTCTTATCGGTAGTTGCGATTATGTGAGACACCCATCCCTCTCCTACTGTCTTTTTGAGCAAATCGAGTATTATAAGGAGCTGAGCCATTGTTTCGGATGTACTACCCGACTTTGATATTACATTGAAAGCCGTCTTCCTGGGGTCTATTACGTCGAGCAGGTCTGACATGCGCTGAGGGTCGACATTATCCTCAACAAATAGTCTCGGCCCGTTACGCTTATCGTGCGGCAGGTCATTGTAATGCAGATGATTCAACGCTTGGTGTACGGCAATGGGTCCCAATGCACTTCCGCCTATGCCAAGCACTACAAATGTATCGAAATGATCTCTTACGCGTGAAGCTATGCGCTTGACATCACACAAGACCGCATCCTGTGAAGAATGCAGGTCGCGCCATTTCATTTCATCTCTCTTGCTGTCCGTCTGACTTACAGCATACTGCAAATCAATCATCGCCTGCGTAAAGTCACTTTCGGGGATGCCGCGAGCACCGATGTTTTCGGCTATCATATTTGAGAAATCCACGTGGATTCTCTGATTATATCTCGTATCACTTGTACTCTTCATAACAAGTTCTCCAAGCACTATTATTGTTTTTGTATTATTATAGCACAAAGAGAGGCTTTTCACACAAAGGTCATAATTTTAGGCAATATGAACGTTCCAAGTATGATATAATTGTCGGGCAGGAGGAAGAATGCTATGTCACCAAAAGCACAGACACAAAAGACAGGACAAAGAACTGCGAATGCTGATACATGGAAGTGTTTTTTTGTACGCCTACCGTGGCTTATGCTAGTTCCATTGGGGTTTGCACTTCCCCTGTTTGCGGCGAACAATTCCGCTTTTATCAATGGTTTTTATGCGGAAAAGCTATATCCGTTCATAGCAAAGACTACTCAACTGTTTACCTCCTTCCTACCTTTCTCTTTAGCTGAATTCATTCTGGTATCCGGGTCGATTTCGCTTGCCGCTTTTGTAGTGGTTTTAGCGGTTAGGCTGATTATGAGAAAGACCTCCGTACCAAGATTCTTCAACACCATACTGACTATAGTTATTATTGCGGGCGCTATGCTGAATATGTTCTACGTGATGTGGGGTTTCAATTATAACAGAGCTGACCTATCGCATAGCATGAACTTGGAAGTGACGCCCAGGTCGACCGAAGAGCTACAACAGGTTTGCTATTATTTGGTGGCGCAAGCAAATGCATATAGAGAGAATGTACCCACAAACAGTGATGGTGTATTTGAGAGCGAGCTTACTTTCCATGAGCTTCAGAAGGTCATAGAGCCGACATATGCTGCTTTGGCAGAACAATACCCTATTTTTGCCGGAAGCGTAGGTAATGTCAAGGGCGTAGTTCTTTCAAAAGGTCTTTCATATGCAGGAATATCCGGCATTTTCATACCGTTTACCAATGAAGCGAATGTCAACATTGACCAGCCATCATTACTCTTGCTTGCCTCCGCCGCTCACGAGTCTGCGCATCAGTTGGGCATAGCTAAGGAGGATGAAGCGAATTTTGCATCGTACTTAGTTGGTACAAAATCAAATTCCGCCGATCTATGCTATTCGGCCACAATGCTTGCATTGATAAATTGCACCAATAAGCTGTATGAAGCAGACTCTGATGCTTACTTCGAGGTCTATTCCTTGTACGGAGACGGTATCAAGCGAGATTTAGCGGATTACAACAAATACTGGAAACAGTTTGAAGGACCTGTGGAGGAGACGTTCGAAAATCTAAACGACAGTTACCTTCAGTTTAACAACCAAGAGTCAGGAGTGAAAAGCTATGGCGAAATGGTCGACCTCGTCATTGCATATTACTTCGATGTCATAATAGCAACAGATAGCTGATTCATTTTTCCCAAAAACGCGAATAATACATATCCTCGGACACGTAATAGATTGTCGATAAGGCTCTATACGTGTCTTTTGAAATCAACTCCTTTTTGATCACATCGCCATTTTTGTCGTAATAATACATATATGTCTCGGAAATTACGCCCTCGCGCCCGGACCTAAATTCCTTCACCGTATTGGAAGCAAGGCTCGAATCGAGCTTGTACTCATCTTCCGGCTGTGCTATGGTCTTTATTTTCTTAGACACAAGCTTTCGAGTATAAGGATCATCGGTTTTTCTACCGAACATTCTAACGGTTATGCTTTGCTTTTCTGTGTTTACCAATGCGGATACAATGACGGTTTTGTCAGAAGTGTTCTTTAGTATTAAGTTAAGTCCACTTGTCGTTATCGTTGCGTCCTGCCCTATCGGTGCATAGCTCATGGGCCAAGAATGATGATGACGTTCAACTATTTCCATTCCGGACAAGAGCGCGGCGTTATAAAGTGTGGTGGAAACCTGACATATACCACCTCCGTATTCGGGCTCATATTTGCCCCTTACTATGCCCGGTGCAACGAACCATCCATTCGTTTCGTTTCTCGGACCTAGCACCTTATTGATGTCAAACGACTCACCGGGCGCAATTGCATAACCGTCGATTAGACCTGCTCCCTTTACGATGTTTTTCACTCTCCCTGGGTTGTTTAAAGAGCCCGAGCCGAAACTGGTAGAAAACTCTCCCAAAAGGCTGCAGTCGGACTTAGCGTCGTCCAAAGTATATGTCGGCATAAGCTGGGTTAGTTCAATCTCAATATTTCTTTCAGCTTTACCACTTAACGCATCATATACTTTCTCATATAACATGTCTGTGTCTACCTTATAGCCAATCTTCTCGGGGACGAAGTCGAAAAAACCATCTGAATCGGGGTTATAAGCAAATGTTGCCTGCTCCGGACTTACTGTGAACTTTTTTGCAATTTCGTCTATCTTTGAACGCAGCTTGGCGGTGTCAATAATCATTTCTGTATCGATATTGCGACCCGATCGTCCGTTCCACGCTATGTACGACATATCAATGGCAGCTAATACAGAAGACCTTACATCGTAGTCTAAACCAAGCGCATCGGCCCTTTCCGAAACAGAATTACCATTACTATCAGTGATTGTTATTATAGTGTTATATGTCTGTTTGGCATAGTGATACGAAAGTTTCTCATAGGCTTCAGCCTCTGTAAGCTGAGCTACATCAATATTATCAATTGTTACTGACATGCCAATTCTATTCTCATTTGCAGAGCATCCCGACATCATACAGATTATGACAAATACCGCAGCTAAAACTGCAATACGAAATCTTTTCATAAAACCACCTCAATAATAGTATTAGCTTTTGTGGGTATTTAGAATCTGCCATTTTTACTTAAAGATATTTTGTCTTGAAGATATTTGAGCTTATAAAACATCGATTTTTTGCAGCAATTATTGTTATTGACAATAATATTTGGTATTATAGAGAAAATATATAATAGGCTTGGTGTTATATGGACAAAACAATAGTTATAAGTCAGGATATGCCTTCTTCGAGTAGCGGCACATTCATTCTTGGCGATGCATATGAGGTTTTGCGCGATTTAGTCAAGATACACGCCGGACATATCGACCTCATCTATATGGATCCCCCATCAGTTTCCAATAGCACCTATTGCATATCGTCGGCAAAATCGAAAACCGCTAAGACGAAGGTTTATTCAGATTTTAAGACATCGGAATGTTATCTGGATTATATAAGAAGCATACTTCCACTTTGTCATGATTTGCTGTCAAGATCTGGCACATTATTCTTCCATTGTACACCGTTGCTTTCGGCATATATAAGAATCGAGCTCGATAAGGTTTTCGGTAAGAAGAATTATGTCAATGAAATAGTGTCCCCGTTTAAATCCAAGGGGCGCTCGACAAGAAGATTTTCACAGAGACATGACTGTATTCTAGTATATGCGGTAAGCAAGGCTTACTACTTTAACACTATAAATGCCGGACAAGCCAGAGGCGAAATGCAGGATAATCATCTAAAAAAGTCATTTGACGAAGACGGCAGGATTTACTCCACCGTAAACAGCAGAGGCAAGAAATATCGATAT
>SAMEA3663283__coassemble_899_pt1 | contig 30233 bp, 25 predicted proteins | sample SAMEA3663283__metabat2_low_PE_022 | metagenome-assembled genome bin SAMEA3663283 (sample SAMEA3663283) | pig gut metagenome | biome: pig gut; feature: pig-associated habitat; material: faeces | place: China | collected 2013
CGTTCACACAACTCAAATGATTTTTCACCCCATTTGTCGTCGGTTATAACTTTGTCAAAATGTCCTGAAAGTGCCCCTTGTTCCTCAAAGTGACCCACTACCGTACCGGCAGCTACAACTCTGGGGGAATTAGTAAATGTAATAGTCTGTTTACCGGTTTTCCTATGCCCCATACTTACCTCACAAAAAACGCAATGACGCCTACTACTATCGAGGCAATCGTACCGTATACCAAAACGGGACCTGCCAAAGAAAACAGTTGAGCACCCACACCGAGTACAAATCCCTCTACCTTATGCTCCATGGCGGGAGCTACAATCGAGTTGGCAAAACCCGTTATAGGCACAATCGAGCCGGCACCTGCAAAATTTCCTATCTTATCATAAACTCCTATGCCCGTCAGAAGCGCTCCTAAGAATATCATTACTACGGATACAAAACCCGATATGGTTTTCTCATCCATATCCAACAAAAGTACGCCTATTTTATTGATACCTTCCCCGATACAGCAAATGATACCGCCCACAAGGAACGCCTTAAGCACCTGTGCGAGTACATTGCTCTTGGGCATGGTCTCGTTAACGACAGCCTGATACCTTTTACTCTGGTCAGATGTTATTTTCATCGTTCATATTCCTCTCCGAATAAACATCAGCTATGGGTTTACACCTGATTTCCTTGTCATGACGACATGGATCTATCCCCATCAGCGCGCCGATAGACGACTCTATCTGCTTCTCTCCGTTTCTGCTATTTTTCATGCTTGCCTCCAATCTAACAAACTTGATTCGTGGGCCGATAGGCTTCTCTTTGCGTAATAAGATGATACTTCCGGCAATAACGGCCATTACGGCGAGTATCAGTAATGTCAGGGTTATTACACTTCTGCGCTTCATAGAGTCGCCTCCTCCGTATGATTATTCTGCACATAAAAAACCAAAATTATAATGAAAGTTAATTCTATTGTGTCTGTTCTATCTGTTATAATGCATTTAGAATTTGATTTGGAGATCGACATGAAAAAGGTTAAATCAGGTGTCTCGCCCATAGACGCCGCACTTAAGTTCCTCACCCCAAAAGCACGCACGATTCGCGAGATAGAGGACTATCTCGACGACTGTCAGTATTCCGAATATGACGTATATGCAACTGTCGAACGACTCAAGGAGTTAGGGTATGCCGACGACCTGCGCTACGCTCATGATTTTATCGACTCGAGGCTTGCAACAAAGCCCGTCAGCAAACAGAAACTCAGAGAGCAACTGATTTCTCATTCCGTAAGCCGTGACATAATAAATGAAGCGCTGGCAAATATTACCCCCGAGACCGAATATGCCAACGCATTGGCGACCGCAAAGAAGTATTTTCATCAGCTTTCCGATTTGCCTCACGACGAGCGTATAAGGCGCACCGTAAAACGCCTAGTTTCACACGGCTATGACTACTCGGATGCCAAACTTTGCATGGAGGAATTGTGTGATGAGCGCATCGACGACGAGCTCGAATAATCTCATATCCTACCCGATACGCAGTGCACCGACATCCGATGACATACAGTCGGTTTTAGCTGTTTACGATTATTCCTCCGACTCTACAAACAGCGCCGCGAAGCGCTTTGTTAGGAGCGAGCAAAATTGCGACTATACCCTTTTTATAGCGCAGACTCAAACGCAAGGTCGCGGTCGCAAGGGCAATGTGTGGAGCTCTGAGCTAGGAGGGTTGTATATGTCTATCATACTCCCGTGTGTCTGTGACATTTCAAACGCTTCACTCTATTCAACTGCAGCAGGTGTCTGCGTTCAGAAGGCGTTGTGCTCTTTCTTGCCTACTTGCCGCATAAAGTGGCCAAACGACATGCTGGTATCGAATAAGAAGCTTTGCGGTTTAATGTGTGAGCTTGTCTGCGACCCAAGTGGTAGATATCATGTTATTATCGGCATAGGTGTGAACGTAAATTCGTCTTTTTACGATTCGCCTCTTCGAGATACCGCCACCTCTATTCGAGATGAACTCGGTCACGAGATGACTATAACCGATGTCTGTAAAGCGATCGTGCATGAACTCATGCTTCTACCCTTGCTTATTGCCGATAATGATTCTCTGATACAAGCGTATACCAATGCTTCCTGTATTGTCGGCAAAGATGTGAAGCTTTTAGCGGCAGGAAATGTAAAGGCGCACGGAAAAGCGGTCGGTTTCGATAATCTCGGAAGAGTGCTGATCCAAACCGAAATCGACATTAAAAGTTTTGATTACGGGGAAATATCTCTCAGGCTGGAAGGATGACTTATGAAACAGGTTTGTTCAACACAGCAGATGCGCAACTATGACAGATTTTTAATCGAAAGCAAGAACATTCCGGGCATAAAGCTCATGGAGAATGCCGCTTCGGGAGTTTTAGCATACATTTTGGAAAACACCGTTCACGAGAACGTGCTCATCGTATGCGGCAAGGGCAATAACGGCGGCGATGGGCTTGCGCTTCTCCTGCTTCTCAATAGAAACGGCATAAATGCTTCGGCGGTTTTGCTCGCAGATGACAGTGATATAAGCGGCGATGCTGCTTACTATCTATCACTTGTCCGCAAGAATAAGCTTAACTGCGTCAATGCGACCGATGACGAAGGCGTTATAAATAGCATTATGGATAACAGATACGATTTGGCCGTAGACGCAATTTTTGGAACAGGATTGTGCCGCGATGTAACGGGGCACTTCAAAACGGCGATCGATTGTATAAATTCGCTTGGCGCCTCTAAGCTTTCGGTCGACATACCTTCGGGTATAAACGGCGATGACGGACAGATCTGCGGTACATGTGTAAACGCCGATGCTACGGTGACATTTGTCGCATACAAGCGCGGACTGTTGCTTTTCCCCGGAAGAAACTTTTGCGGCACTACTGTTGTTCACTCGATTTGCGACGATCATCCCGAACCCGACTCATCTATGGACAGCTTTCTCATGCAGGAAGTTGATGTAAAGAAACTGCTACCGCCAAGGTCACTCGATTCACACAAGGGCAAGAACGGTAAGGCGCTTGTTATCGCGGGTTCTTTCAAGTATCGCGGTGCCGCGGCATTATGTACAAAGGCTGCTCTTCGCGGAGGCTGTGGACTTCTTAGACTCATCTGCCCCGAAGCTGTAGTAAGTCACATATCACAGATTCCCGAGGTCATGCTCTCTTCTGACTTCGACGACTACGACAGTATCGACTTCTCCGTTTTAGCTGAGGCATTAAATCTCTCGGATTGCATAGCCATAGGACCGGGAATGGGAAATAGCAATGGGGTTTCCGATGTCACAGAGATCGTACTGAACACAAAAAAGCGGTGCATCGTCGATGCCGATGCTCTCAACGCCATTTCATTGCACGAAACTCTTTTGGAACGCTTGCACTCAAACGTTATTTTGACCCCACATTATGGTGAGATGGCGCGTCTCACTAAAACGACGGTTCACGAAATAGCAAAAGACCCGTGTGGTGCCGCGATGGAACTTTCACGTAAAACAGGTACAGTAGTTTTACTCAAGGGTGCAACTACTATAATCTGTGATGGCAACAAAACCTGTTTCTCAACATTCGGAAACCCAGGACTTGCAAAGGGCGGCAGCGGCGACGTTCTTTGCGGCATAATACTCGCTATGCTTTCTCAGGGACTAAAACCTTTTGAAGCCGCCATTGCAGGAGCATATATACTGGGACACTCGGCTGACGAAGCCATGCAAATACTCTCAAACAGGATGCTAATAGCAAGTGACGTAATTGACGCCATCAGCCTAATGTGAATATACACACTATACACGCAAAGACTATAGCAGAAAGCAGTATTGCTCCTACCGTCGAACCTTTCTGCTTTTTTCTTGCGCTGAACACAGCATATAACATTACATACAGTGCAATCATTATTCCGCCTATTACCATTGCAACCATATCAGCCCTCCACCATCAACACCACGTTGAAATTGGCTGTCGCATTCCTAAAGCGAGTTTTCCAATCATACGCTTTCCATTTCTCAAGCGTTGCAAACTGCTTTACCGCATAGCGCCCGAAGCAGAATGCATCCGATCCCAAGTCCCTCGAAAACTCGAATATGGCGTTAAGCTCGTGCTCAATTTCATCCTCTATTTCAGCCCTAATATCATCGCTCAAGAGACCTGTATACGCCTTCTCGTAATTGATTTTAAGCTCCATAGTTACGTTTATTTGAGGCTTATCGCTTGCTGTCAGCTCTACACTGTGTTTTTTGATGCGCTTTATGTCAAGCTCTATCGAGTTGTTTCCATCCCTTTCGAGCCAAAGGCTACCCGCTCCGAACTCTCCTCTTCCCAGTGACAGAAACTGTGCCTGTTTTGGCGTAAGCAAACCAACGAGTCTCATGCCGTCAAATAATGCGGCACCCGCCATTGTAATAGGCGTTGAGCCCATAAGCTTTGTTCCCCTCAGTAAATCCAAATCATCTTTGTCCCTACTTTGCGAATTGCCGCCGGATTCACCTCCCGATTCGGCCTTTGTTTGCTCATCAAGCAGAGCGGACGCCGCTTCGTCAGACATACCTCCTGATTGTTGTTCCTGTTGGCCTTGTGATTCCTGACGCTCCAGCTCGTTCAAAATTCTCTCGTTCACATATCCGAAAGTCAGCGGTTGATCGCCTGTACCGTTTACACAGTGCTGATGAAACAGCGATGCATTGGCATACGCTACCGTCGATGTTCTCTTATACAGTTCTAAAACACCTATCTGAAGTTTTGCGATACTTATGCTGGACGACTTGCGCACGACTTCCAAGAATTCATTGACATTACCATCTATGATAACCAACAGCACCGAGTCCCTTAACTTTATGCTGTCGAACTCAAATCTGAAAAACTCGTCTATAAGCCCCTCGGCGGCTACCTCGCTCGACACATCTATTGTATTAGCTCGCGTAAAGCTCAGCGTCTGTGGGTTTATCGATTGCACGGACTCGATCGCTTCGTATATGCTGTCAGCTTCCGCTGCTAAAACAGTTGCGGCGTCCTCCATAGAGCCGCTTTCGGTTACAGCATCCTTTTGAATAAGGAATGATACATAATACTTCTTGTTCTCACCCTTATCGAGCCCAATCGAAAGCACGTATGCATGCCTGTCGAGGTCCCTTGGATTAAAACAGCCCGACATACAAAGTATCAACGCAATCAGTACTATAGAAAATATTGCCTTCAGTTTTGACAATTCAGTGTTCTCCTGTCCTTTTTATGTCTGATTAACGCAATAATGGCGGCAGCAAGCGCAGGCAAGGTGATCGCCCCTGCCAGGCATAAGCGCATGATCGTAATGATGTTGCCGTATGTGTTTATTTTATCCGTGTTAATGCAGAAAAAGCAGGCAACTGTAATCACGAGAAACGACATTGCCGCAATACACGGTCTTATATCCTTCTGTGCCAGAACAGAAGATGTAAGCCGAGACGAGCCAAATACCGCATATGCGCAGGTCAATATACATCCGACCATAAGTATAAACATCATCAGTTTCTCCGTGCGCTCAAAAAAACCTTCCGCCTCAAAAAGCGTATTCATTCTGAATAACGGTACCCACTGTTCGGACAGCAATGACGACGGAAACACGAGAGAGATACAGAATAACGTTGCGAATACCAATACTAAAGACACTGACCCGGCAATCACAATAGGTTTGCGTAGGTTGTTTAGTCCGTGTACGGAATTTGGTATACATAGCGGCAACAACAGTAGAGATACAAAGCCCATGAAAGCTTCTCCTATCTGTGGCCAAACGAATGCCGCATCCTTTTTTACCAAAGGATAGAGTCTGTAAAACTCGTAGCTTTGTGCCGGCGCAATCAGCAATACCGCAAGTGTCACCAATAATACGGCCGACAGAGCATTTGACGTCCTGCCAATACACTCAAATCCGAGCATTGCAAGTACAATGATACCGATCAAAGCACAGAAGGCAATCGAGTAATAGTCAGTCCTGTAGACATACCTGTACATCATCTTCATGAATCTCACTATAGGGGCTACTGCTGTCCCTGCAAGTGAGATCGCGAGCACAGCCTTATAGATTGCAGCAACAGACTCTCCAAAGCACGATGCAATCATCTCCAGCAGACCTGCTTGATTCGATTTTTTATTTGACCACCATACAAAAAACGAAAGTAGTATGGCAAACAGCAGACTCACCGGCAAAGCTATATATGCAAGGTTTCCCTCCTTGTATAGGGAATTCGAATCAAATGTGAATATGCCGATACACACCAACGATATCGCCAGTATGTTGGTTATTTCAGCTTTTCCTATGCTTCCTTCGCGCATATTCATATGCGTCTGTCCCCCCTAACGTTTGTATAGTCTGAACCTCTCGTATGATTCTTCACCACTCCTCGGAATATAGGTGGGCGTTGACTCATTGTTTTAGGCGCGTACGGACTCAAAAATGGTACTCCGAATGATTTTGTTGATGCAACAGCGGCAATTATTATCAGAAGCGCTACGAATAATCCCATAAAACCCGCAGCCCATGCCGCCAAAAGCAAGAGTATTCTCGCCCAAGTCGATGCAATCATAAGCTGGAAGTTAGGTATGCAGAAGTTTCCCAAACCTGAAAGCGATACTATTATCAGCGATGTCGTGCTGACAAGATTTGCAGAAACTGCGGCTTGCCCAAGCATAATACCTCCGATAATTCCTATCGCCTGACCTATTCCTCCCGGGACTCTCATACTCGCCTCGCGTATGAAATGAAACACAAGCAGAAGCAACAGCAGTTCGTATCCCAAAGGCATATACACCATCTTTCGGGAGGTTATTATGGTCAAAAGCACCTCTGTAGATAGCATGCCCTGATGATAAAGCGACATCCCCAGAAATGCTCCGGGAAGTATCAAGGATAGAAATGCGCCCAAATAGCAGACGGTTTTCAAAATACTTCCAAGAGGTCCTTTGAGATACACATCATCAGTAGTTGCCATGAGAGCAGGCAATGTCGCGGGCAACACGAGTGCCTCCGGACTTCCGTCTATTACAATTGCTATATGTCCCTGCAGTATATGTGCGGCTGTTCTATCCGGCTTTTCAGTCAAAAGTATTTTTGGCAGTGGCATATACTTTGGTTTCTCTAAAAACTGGGCAACCGTACCCACGTCTAAAACAAGCGTCGTATCAATCGCGGCAAGCTTTCTCTTTATGTTATCCACAAGCGACATATTCGCTTTTCCTGCGAGGTAGATTATTGCAAACGTTCCCTTATTCAGCGTATCGCTTACCCTAAACTCCGCAACGAGATCCGGTGATTTGATTATTCTTCTGAGCTGAGTTATAGATGTTCTGAGATTCTCCGTGAATGCCTCTTTAGGCCCTAAGACGCACTTTTCGCCCTCCGATTCGCCTATGCTCCTCGTTTTAAAGCCTCTAACATCCGCAATTATCGCACTGTTTAAGCCATCGATAAAAAATGCCGCTTGTCCCGAGGCTATCGCATCCACTATCTTATTTATCTTCTTTTCCGATGAAACCTCGTCAGCTTCCAATACCTCATTGAGTATCTCATTAAGGAGCATATCGTCCGATTTATAGGTCTTCTTCCGCACGAGAGGTCTTATGAGGAAATCGTTCACGCGGTCAGAATCAATCATGCCGTTTATATAAATTGCCAGACCTTTGATTCCGGACGCAGTGATAAACGACCTAAATATTGCGTCGCTGTTGATGTCTCTATGGAATATCTTGATGAAGTCGACTCTGTTCTTCTTCAAATCCGACGAAATCTCATCCGTCTGCTTTGTAGATATTACCGGTACGCTGGGGTAATCCTCGCTTGCATACCGGTCGGGAGTGCCTCTTTCGGTTTCCAAAAGCTCAAATTCCGCATTATCCCTGTTAAATTTAAAAAACTTTTCAATCCAATCAAAAAACCGCATATACCTCTCCTATCATTTGATAGTATTGGCAATGCGGTTAAGTCTAATACAAGGGTATTATTTGCCTTTGTTGTAGGCTTCCCTGACGCAGGCTTGATGTCTGGGGCATGCAGCGCTCGTGGCGTGTACCTTTGAATTTAAAAGGTGTATGCAGAAATGTCCGTCAAAGTTATTGCTGGGCGTCGGGTTGACCATATGAGGCATACAGTGCATACTCGCCGCAACTGTTTTGCCGTTAAGCGTTACCCAAATCGGCCTTCTGTTCCACGACCATTTACCACCTGCGACTCTGAACATTATCTGAGTATCGTAAGCAGTAAGAGGCTCGCAGTCGGCATGGTACCATCCGCCAAATCTCCTGATTCTGAAGCTTAAGCCCGTGCGTACATCCGTAACCGTTGCGACAGTATACTTCTTGAACCACTCATTTCCGCCCTTAAACCAGTCAAGCAGTTTTACGGAACCCTTTAGCTGGTTGTACAACGCGTTTTCTTTCCTTATGCTACCATTCTGAAGCATCCTTTGAGTTGCGCCTCCCACTATGCCATCTTGGGCTATACCCGCTACCTTCTGGAATTCCTTTACTGCTTTGAGCGTGGCTTCATCAAATACGCTTGTCTTGTTTTTATTGTCTAAGAAACCCTTACGTATAAGCGTAGTTTGAAGTACTTCTATTTCCTCACCCTTCATTCCGTATCTGAGCTGAGGAGTTTCCGCGCTGTCTGATGATATGAGCTTAAGCCGGTTCAACTGCACGTAGCCCGAATCCGTTCCTGCAACACAGAAGTACCAACCGTCTACGATTCCCTTTACCTTTACGCCAAGGCCTGCGGTAAGCTCCGTCACCGCGTATGAATTTACCGTAGGACCGCCCATCAACATCGTTCCATCGGAAATAACATATGCACCTCTGGTGCCCGACTGGCTTATCACATACACATAATTATTATGGACATATCCAACCTTGTCATTGTACATTATTCTGTACCACGAGCCTTCGGTCGCGAGTATCTCGAATTTCTCACCGGCGGCAATCTTTCCAATCACGTTAGAATCAGCTGAACTGTCGGGTGAAGATCTGAAATTGAGGTCGTCGGTGGTAGACTGACCGTACTGGACGCCTTCTTTTTCGGTATCTGCCTGTATCGCTGTCATGGAGGTAAGCAGTACCATAACCACCAGAACAACCAAAAATGCTCTGATTAAAGAACTCCACTTCATATGTTTTCCTCCTTCGGTCGGTTCTCTACGGCAATGTTGCCTAAGGCTACCATATCTTCCTCAAGCACTTGCTTTAGTGTACGATTATAAATAACGCTGGCAGGATGGTACAGCGCAAACAGCGTTCTCTTCACGCCGTCAATCTTGACCTCTCTCGCACTTCCGTGAACATCGCCTATGCGAATCTTTGGTTCTCCTGCCATAATGCAAACCGCACTGAGCGGTGTGTTTCCAAGGGTAACTATTATCCTCGGGTTCAATGCTTCGATCTCCGATTTTAGGCACGGGATTCCACCCAGAATCTCGTCGATTCGAGGCGTTCTGTTGGAAATACTTGTTATCTTGCGGTTTACAGGTCTGTACTTCACAACATTAGTAATAAATATATCATCTCTCGGCATTTTACACAAGCTCAGCAATTCGTCAAGCTGTTTTCCCGCTTTTCCTACAAACGGTCTGCCCTGCTTTGCCTCATCGGCACCCGGCGCCTCACCTATGAGCATTATACCCGACACTATGCTGCCCGAACCAATAACGGGATGTTCGAAATCTCCATAATCCCCATCTTGCGCAAGCAGTTTGATTCTATCGATCTCTTTTTGATATATACTGTCGAGCATAAATCATCCCACAGGCAACGGATACTTTCCGCTTATGACTTCGTAATTATGCCTCAACTGTTCGGTATACGTATTGACTTTGCCTACGTCCTGAAGCTCAATGGCGTATCTGAGCCAACTGATTCCGAACTCCAATGTCTGCCTGTCCGTCCTCGGTAGATTCTCCACCTTATCCAGATAGTTCTCAACTGTCGCTATAAGGCGATTTGCTATGTGCGCCGCCTCGTCGAGGGTACCCGCCCCGGAGCCGGCTCTTATGTACCACGGCGTATGCACGCTGCACAGTGCGCTCGATTCACGATCTGTTATACCGTAGACATCCGCAGGTATATCCGTAAAAATACAGTTCGGCATTGTTTTTATCAGGTCATCCGGGTTGAACCGCCTGTATATCGAGTCAGAGTTAACCAGTATGAATCCTCCGGACTCAACGCCTGCCGCTGAGCAGAACATAGACGCCGGCTGACCCGATACCGAACAAACGCTGATTATCGTATGCATGTCACAGCGTTCAGTGGGTACGTCGTCGGTATAGAACCAGTCCGTTATCGGAATGTGCTCGCAATAATCCTCATAGCACGCATCCGTAGCAAGTTTTCCCGAAATAGAGCATACTGTTGCTCTAACCAAGCCGAGCTCCACGGGCGACTCATCTATTATCGGCTTATCCGCCAGTCCCTCGTGTATCTTTGACATAAATGCCTGCCATAAGGGTGCGGCATACTTTCCACCCGTCGAGCCTGTACGGAGTTTTTGATTGTAGTTGTCATGTCCTATCCACAATGACGCCGAATAGTACGGAGTCACTCCGGCAAAATAGACAGACGTATAATTCTCGTTTGTTCCCGTCTTTCCCGCTACAGTCATGCCATTGATCTTTGCAGATGTACCTGTACCGGTTTTTACAACATCCTCCATCATATCGACTAGCAAAAATGCTGTCGCGCGTTTAAACACCTGTCTGCGAGCTTGGATATCCTCGGCGCTTAGCACTATCTTGCCGTTTGACGCAACGACTTTAGTAAACGCTACAGGCTGAATGTACTCTCCCTCGTTTGCTACTGTGCCGAATGCGGCAGACATCTCTATCGGTGTTATGCCTGATGTACCGAGTGCAAGTCCGGGTCCGTCCTGGTTTATTCTGTCCTCGTCTACTCCGAGGTTTACGAGGTATTCCTTACTCGTTTGAGTCGATACATAGTCAAAGAGTACCCTTGCCGCTACCACGTTAAGCGATGAAGTTACACCACGCCTTACCGTCACAGGGCCTACCCACTTATCCGAACCTATCGACGGATATCCGTTTCCGCCGTAGCCTTCTATCTCCCCTTCAAAGTTGGGAATTATAGTCGCAGGTGACAAGCCTAAATCGAGCGCAGGTCCGTATACGGCAATGGGCTTAATCGATGAGCCAACCGGCATACTGCTCTGGTATACCCTGTTCCACTGCTTCTTTGATGTCGGTACGTCGCGCGAGCCGACAAGCGCACGAATCTGTCCCGTATGATAGTCGATAATAACCGCGGCCGCCTGAGGCTGAACGACCTCACTTATAGTGCCATCGGCATTTGTCGATGTGACCAACGCAGCAGACGGGTTGGCAAGCTCGGGGTATTCATCCCAGTTTACAATCGTATCCTCAAGGATGTGCTGCATATCGCTGTCAACCGTCGTGTAAATCTTGTATCCGCCGTTTCTCAACTCGCTCTCAAGCGCTGTCCTGTTGGCCTTTGTATCGCTCAGTCCTTCCTCAGACAGCCAGCAGGTGATGACATCGTATATCGCATACTCGACAAAGTGCGGCATATCGTACATATCCGATGTCTGCGAATGCTCAACTATCTTTACGGTATCGTGCAGAGCCGTTTCACGCTGCTCAGCCGTTATAAAGCCCGCGTCGTACATCGCCCAAATGACCGTATCAGTACGCGAATTGGTTCTATCCATCTTATTTTTGCCATCTTCATAGAACCTTGAATAGGTATTTGCCCTGGGATTTGTATAGGAAGGCTGCTGAATAACACCTGCCAACATGGCACACTCGCGTATCGTAAGCTCGCTGAGTTCCTTGCCGAAATAGTCGTTGGCGGCAGATTTTACTCCGTAATTTGCTTCACCGAGATATACGTCATTTAGGTATGCTTCGAGTATCTGGTCTTTACTGAGAATCGTCTCAAGCTCGAGCGCCAAATATGCCTCTTGGATTTTGCGCTTATATGACTGGATATTTGTCAGTACATTGTTCTTTATAATCTGCTGAGTTATCGTGCTTGCTCCGTGAGTATTCGAATTTCTCAGCGTATTTACAACCGCAGAGATAAGGCGCTTGAAGTCTATACCATCATGTTTCATAAAGCGAACGTCCTCAACTGCGATTACGGCATTCTTGAGCATGTCGGGTATTTCGTCAATAGGCGCCCAGTCCCTGTATTCCATGTCGGCAAACGAGGTTATTACATTGCCGTCCTTATCGTAAATATAAGATGTAAGATTGGTGTCTGACTTGCTGAAAACCGCAACATCCATCTCCGGCGTTGTGTCGATATATGCCTTAGCCACTCCAAGCACAAGTCCGCACACGGCAAAACCGGCTACGACAGCTATCAGTGCCAATACTTTTAGTGTCGTAAACAGAACCTCAAGCGGGAATGGCCCCCTGTTGTCGCGCTTCAAATACATAGGCGTTTTGGCGTGCTCATCCTGCTTATTGACAAACGAGTCATGCTTAAGCTTCATACTTTCAACCACTCTATTAAAGAACAGTTTTGTTTTATCCCAAAGGGATTTAAAAAAAACTCGGATTCTCGCTATCAAATCAATACCTCTTTTGTGATACATTCTCACGAGCGTATTATAACATATTACATATTTGCAGGCAACGCAGTTAACAGAATGTTCAAAACTGCGTTCAAAGAGATACAAACCTATTTACAATGGCTCGAGTTGCTACTATAATATACCGAATAAAAAATTAACCAGTCGGAGGTAATGCATGGAAAAGAAAAATGTACTAAGCGGTATACAACCATCAGGCATAATCACGCTCGGCAACTATGTCGGCGCACTCCGTAACTGGGCAAAGCTGCAAACGGACGATAGGTTTTGTTTTTATTGTGTGGCGAATCTACACGCTATAACGGTCAGGCAGGATCCCGAGGTGCTCAGACAGCGCACCATAGAAGCTGCCGCCTTGCTACTTGCGTGTGGAATAGACCCCAAACGCTCTGCCCTGTTTATACAGTCGTCGGTACATGAACACGCAGAGCTTTCTTGGGTGCTTAACTGCAGTACGTATATGGGCGAGCTGAACAGAATGACCCAGTTCAAAGATAAGAGTGCCAAGCACGCGGACAATATCAACGCAGGATTGTTCACGTATCCCGTGTTGATGGCCGCAGATATTCTGCTGTATCAGGCCTCATATGTGCCAGTGGGACACGACCAAAAACAGCACGTTGAGATAGCTAGGGACATAGCGGAACGTTTTAACAAGCTGTACGGTGAAACATTTGTCATACCCGAACCCTTTATACCCAAGGTCGGCGGCAGAATAATGAGCCTGCAGGACCCGACAAAGAAGATGAGCAAATCCGATCCAAACCCGTCTTCTTTTATCGCCATTACAGATGAACCCAATGTGATACTCAAAAAGTTCAAGAGAGCAGTCACCGACAGTGAAGCTCGAATAGCCTATAACGAGAATCAGCCCGGAATTGCAAACCTTCTGTCTATCTACTCAATATTTACCGGAAAGACCATAGAAGAGGCGCTTGAGATATTTGACGGGATGGGTTACGGTCAGCTCAAGGTAGCGACCGCAGAGGCAGTTATCGAGGAGCTCACGCCCATACGCGAAGAATACAACCGCATACTCGCCGACCGCGTATACCTTGAGGGTGTTCTAAACGAAGGAGCACGTCAAGCAGCGGCGGTTGCAGAAAAGACGCTTCACAACGTGTATGCAAAAACGGGTCTCGGTTCATTCTTTGCTTGACGATTCGGTTTGCACTTCGCATGCTTCGTGAACCCAGCCGTACAACGGGATAATTCCAATATTAAAAGGTGCTCCCATCGGAAGCACCTTCATTTTGCTTACTTCGCCGTCAATTTGCCATCAACGCAATCTACAGTCACCGTGTCGCCCTCATGCAATTCACCACGGAGTACCGTTCTCGCTATAAGCGTCTCGACATTGGATTGCAGATACCTCTTTATCGGCCTTGCACCGAACATCGGGTCGTAACTATGCTCGATTATGAACTCCTTTGCTGCGTCGGTCACTACGAGTTTAAGCGACTTCTCCTCGAGTCTGTTCTCAAGTCCCTTAATTAGCAGGTCGATTATGCCGCGTATGCTCTCCTTTGTGAGAGGCTTATAGAACACTATTTCATCTATCCTGTTGAGGAATTCGGGCCTAAATGTCCTATGTAGGAGGGCATCTATATCTTGCCTTGCCTGTTCGGATATCTCGCCGTCACTGTCCATACCGTCGAGTAGTATCTGAGAACCCAGATTTGATGTCAGTATGATAATCGTGTTCTTGCAATCTACCGTCCTGCCCTGAGAGTCTGTTATCCTACCGTCATCCAATATCTGTAATAGAATATTGAACACATCTGGATGTGCCTTCTCTATCTCATCGAAAAGCACTACCGAGTAAGGCCTCCTGCGGACAGCCTCAGTCAACTGACCGCCCTCGTCATAACCGACATATCCCGGAGGCGCACCTATGAGCCTGGATACACTGAACTTCTCCATGTACTCCGACATATCAATTCTGACCATGTTGTGTTCATCGTCGAACAACGCCTCGGCCAGTGCCTTTGCAAGCTCCGTCTTACCTACACCCGTAGGTCCGAGAAAAATAAATGAGCCTATTGGTCTGTTGGGGTCGGCAATACCCGCACGCGAACGAAGTATTGCATCGCATACGGCTCTCACAGCCTCGTCCTGACCGACAACTCTCTTATGAAGTATTGAATCGAGATTAAGTATCTTCTCCCTCTCGCCCTCCATGAGCTTCGCTACGGGAATTCCTGTCCAACGTGCGACTATTTCGGCTATCTCCTCCTCAGTAACGGTGTCGTTAACCATCGGGTTTTCGTTCCTGAGTTTAGCTGCTTCCTGTGCGTCTGCAAGTTTCTTCTGAAGCTCGGGCAATGTGGAATACCTAAGCAGAGATGCCCTCTCATACTCGTAGTTTCGACTTGCCTCCTCGATCTCGGCATTTGTCTTCTCGATTTGCTCCTTTATGCGCTTTGTATCCTCCGCCGCGTGCTTCTCGATTTCCCAACGTGACTTCATTTCGTTGAAAGCATCGCGTTCGTTGGCAAGCTCCTCTTGAAGTTTGCCGAGTCTCTCACGAGATAGGTTATCGGTTTCCTTCTTAAGAGCGACCTCCTCGATTTCAAGCTGCATTATGCGCCTTCTGACGTCATCCATCTCAGCAGGCATGGAGTCCATCTCTGTCCTCAGCGATGCACAGGCCTCATCGACCAAGTCGATAGCCTTATCCGGCAGGAACCTATCGGTTATGTACCTATGTGACAGTGTTGCCGCCGCAATCAGTGCCCTGTCGTGTATGGTGACGCCGTGGAATATCTCGTAGCGCTCCTTAAGACCTCTCAGTATTGAGATGGTGTCTTCTACCGTAGGCTCATCCACCATAACCGGCTGGAATCTTCTTTCGAGCGCAGCATCGGTCTCGATATACTTTCTGTATTCGTCGAGCGTCGTAGCACCTATACAGTGCAATTCACCTCGTGCAAGCATCGGCTTAAGCAGGTTACCCGCATCCATAGAACCTTCTGTCTTGCCTGCGCCGACTATCGTATGCAGTTCGTCTATAAACAGTATTATCCTACCCTCGGACTTCTTTATGTCATTGAGAACAGCCTTAAGCCTTTCTTCAAACTCGCCTCTGAATTTGGCACCGGCAATAAGCGCGCCCATATCAAGCGAGAATACCGTCTTATTCTTCAGTCCATCCGGCACGTCTCCACGCATTATACGCTGTGCAAGTCCCTCCGCTATCGCCGTTTTACCTACGCCCGGTTCACCGATTAGCACAGGATTGTTCTTTGTTTTTCTCGAAAGAATTCTTATGACCGAACGAATCTCTGCGTCCCTGCCTATGACAGGATCCATTTTTTTGGTTCTTGCACACTCCACAAGGTCAGTGCCGTATTTCTTCAATGCGTCATATGTGTCCTCTGGGTTATCCGATGTCACTCGCGTATTCTTGACCTCGGCGAGTGCTTTCATGAACAGCTCTTTTGTGAGCGAGAAATCCCTGTAGATGCGCTTTAACTGCTCCGTGCCTTCCTCAAAGCTCGCGAGCATTATGTGTTCGACCGAGATGTACTCATCCTTCATCTGAGAGGCGATTTTCTCGGCAAGGTTCAACATTCTGTCGGTCTCGGGCGCAACGTAAATCTTGTCGAGTTCACGTCCGCTGCCCGTCACTCCCGGTATTCTATCTATAGCTGCATCGAGCGCACGAGTAAATCTCTCTGCATCTACGTTCATCTTTGACAGCAAAGATACTATCAAACCTCCCTGCTGCGAAGCAAGCGCATACACTATGTGCTCGGGAGTTATCTGCATATTATTGTGATCGATCGCTACCGTCTGAGCGCTTCTTATCGCTTCAATCGATTTCTGTGTTAATTTATCGGCATTCATCACTCTATTCCTCCTTCACAGATTAAATCATATTATTCCCATTCCGTTTTTCAGTCCCTTTGTGTATTCTCTCTCTACATCATTCTCGTCATACTCTCCGTAGATATATCCCTTAATGAGCTTATCTATCAGACGAATATAGTCCGAAAGCGACGTGGCAAGACTTTCACTGGTATACTCCCTGCCCTCGCGCAATGCGAGCATACGCACGTATCTGCCGCTTTCTATTCTGCATTGAATCTCTACAGGATAGATATCGGCCAGATACTTGTTCTCAAGCATCGACCAAAGCCTGAAGAACATGTCCGTTACCGCAAGCAACTTATGAGACTGTGTCCTAAACGTTATCGCAAGCTCTCCTATATAAGCGTCCACGGGACGACAATACAGCCTAACATCGTACTTTACCGTCGGTCTGTATCTGTACTCAAGTGAGGACTTCATCGACATAATCGATTGATTGGGCGCAACTGCCGTGACAAATTCCTCGTAGTCGTCAAAAATTCTTGCCACCGACTCGAATACGCCTTCTATCCTCTTTTCTGGCGTCAGAATCGAACAGTATTCCGCCAATACCTGATTTATCATGTTAGATCTGTTTGTGTTGTTTCTCGTGGCGAGCTTGTCAATTCTATTTACGACCTCGTCTGAGAGTATCAAACTGTACAGACTCTTTTTCAACGTCATCACCTCTTTGTTCACGTAATATGATACATCTATTATTTATTTTGTCAACACTTTTATATAAATATTAAATCATTTTTTATAATTTCTTATTGTATCAAAAACGGGACGCATATAACGTCCCGCTCAGTATTGCTTATAAGCTTGGTGTGGTTTAGTATAGTCTGTCACACTATTTTTTAATTACACCTAATGCGGCATCCACAACGCAGTCGACTGTCATTCCGAGTTTCTCGAATACGGTCTTTGCAGGAGCGGAAGCGCCGAATCTGTCTATAGATACGACCGCACCGTCGAGTCCCGTGTACTTATGCCAACCATAGCCCGACAACGCTTCGACAGCTACCCTAGCGCGCACCACTGAGGGCAATACAGATTCCTTATACTCCGCAGTCTGCTTATCGAAAAGCTCGATGCATGGCATGCTTACGACCTGTGCCGTATAGCCTCTTACCGCAAGTACATCCGCCGCCTTAATAGCAAGCTCAAGCTCTGAACCCGTTGCCATGAGTATGCAATCCGGCGTTCCCTTCGGCTTTCTTATTATATAGCCGCCCTTCATTGCGTCCATACCCGTAGCTTCATATGTTGGGAGGTTCTGTCTCGACAATGCAAGTACGGTCGGGCACTGTGCATTCAAAGCACTCAAATACGCCGCCGCAGTTTCCTTGCCGTCTGCCGGTCTGAACACCTGTGCATTCGGTATAGATCTCAGCATTGCAAGTTGCTCAATGGGCTGATGTGTAGGTCCATCTTCGCCCACACCTATGCTGTCATGCGTCATTATATACATAACAGGAAGCCCCATGAGTGCACTCAGACGCAGAGCAGGCTTGAGATAGTCTACAAAAACGAGGAACGTGGAGCAGAATGCACGCAAGCCGCCGTAAAGTGCCATGCCGTTTGATATAGCCGCCATTGCGAACTCCCTAACGCCGAAGTGAATGTTCCTGCCCGCGCGGTTTTCCACTGAGTAATCCTCAAAATCTGCCAAGCGGGTGAGGTTAGAAGGTGCCAAATCTGCAGAACCACCGATAAGTCCTGGAATATGCTTCGCCAGCACATTGAGCAGCTTTGAGGATGCGCTTCTTGTGGAAACGCTTCCGCTGAAGTTAATGAGCTCGGGGTCATTTGCTATCGCTTCGGGGATTTTTCCGTCCAAGTCACTCATAAGCTGTGCATAAAGCTCGGGCTGTACCTGCTTGTACGCATTCATCATTTCGTCGTACTCGGCATTTTTACTTGCGCAGTTTTCAGCCAGCGTGCGGAAGTGTGCGTAGACTTCCTCGGGAACGGTAAACGGCGCTTCGTACTCCCAGCCGTAGTTTGCCTTTGTTACCGCGATATTCTCATCGCCCAAAGGTGAGCCGTGTACACTGCTCTTACCTTCTTTGGGTGTTCCGTAACCTATCTTTGTCTCTACAATTATTGCTGTCGGCTTATCGGAGAGCTTTGTAACTGCAAGCGCCTTGCTTATGGCATCGATGTTATTTCCGTCCGGGACCGATATAACTTGCCATCCGCATGCGGCAAATCTCGCGGCTATGTTCTCGTTGAACGCAAGCTCTGTGCTTCCTTCGATCGTTATCTGATTTCTGTCGTAAATCAATGTGAGTTTATTGAGCTTGAGCGTGCCTGCAAGAGATATGGCTTCATAAGCTACACCCTCCATAAGGCATCCGTCTCCGCACAACACGTAGGTACGATTGTCGAACACATTGAAACCGTCAACGTTATACTTTGCAGCCATATGGGTCTCGGCAATCGCCATGCCTACTGCCATTGCAATTCCCTGCCCGAGGGGGCCTGTTGTGGCTTCGACGCCGGCTGTATGCTTGTATTCGGGATGTCCCGGTGTCTTGCTTCCCCACTGACGGAACTGCTTAATGTCGTCCATGCTGATACCGTAGCCGTAAAGATGGAGCATTGCATATTCCAGCATTGAAGCATGGCCCGCAGACAATACGAACCTATCTCTTCCCAACCATTTTGTGTTGGCGGGATTGTGTTTCATGTTCTTCCAAATGGCATAAGCGATCGGCGCAGAGCCTATTGCCATACCAGGATGTCCGCTGTTGGCCTTCTGAATAGCCTCGGCCGCAAGTATTCTGATTGTGTCTACGGATAACTGCTCTATAGTCTTCATAGGTCCTCCAAGATTAATACTTCGGTCAGTATACCACAACGCTGTTAGGATTGCAAAAATTGCCTAAATAAATGCATTTTTGCTTTGTGGAAATTATATTATTAAAAGATATTGACAACATAATTTGTAGAGTAATAAGATAGCCTTAGTAGCAATGTTTACCCATACAGGGTGTTGCTTATTTTAAATTTTGTGGAGGTATTTCATGAACGCTTACATTCAAGAAGTTCTTGATCGTATCAAGAAGCGTGATGCAAACGAGCCCGAGTTTCTTCAGACGGTAGAAGAAGTTTATAAGTCCCTCGAAGTAGTCGTAGATCAGCATCCCGAATACCAGAAGATGGCACTTCTGGAGCGCATGGCTGAGCCCGAAAGAGTTATCGAATTCCGTGTAACTTGGGTAGACGACAATGGTCAGACACAGGTCAACCGCGGTTTCCGCGTACAGTTCAACAGCGCTATCGGTCCATACAAGGGCGGCCTGCGTTTTGCTTCCCACGTTAACCTCAGCGTTATGAAGTTCCTCGGTTTCGAGCAGACTTTCAAGAACAGCCTTACATCCCTCCCCATCGGCGGCGGTAAAGGTGGTTCAGACTTCGATCCCAACGGCAAGAGCGATGGCGAAATCATGCGTTTCTGCCAGGCCTTTATGACAGAGCTCCAGCGTCATATCGGTCCGTCAATCGACGTACCCGCCGGTGACATCGGTGTTGGCGGTCGTGAGATTGGTTACCTGTTTGGTCAGTATAAGCGCATTCGCGGTGCTTATGAGAACGGCGTTCTCACAGGTAAGGGTCTGTCCTACGGCGGTAGCTTGATTCGTCCCGAAGCAACCGGTTACGGTGCTGTTTATTACCTCGAAGAAGTTCTCAAGCATGAGCATGACTCCATCAAGGGTAAGATCATCGGTATCTCCGGTTTCGGTAATGTTTCTTGGGGTGTTGCCAAGAAGGTTGCTCAGCTCGGCGGCAAGGTCGTTACACTCGCAGGTCCCGATGGTTACATCTACGATCCCGACGGCGTTGTAACAGATGAGAAGATCGAATACATGCTCGAGATGCGTGCATCCGGCCGTAATAAGGTCCAGGATTATGCCGACAAGTTTGGCGTAGAATTCTTCCCCGGCCAGAAGCCCTGGAGCCGCAAGTTCGACATCTGTATGCCCTGCGCATACCAGAACGAAATCGGCATGACAGAAGCCAAGCAGATTCTCGAGAACGGTACAAAGTACTACATCGAAGTTGCTAACATGCCCACAACAAACGAAGCTCTCGCATTCCTGATGGACAATGGCGTAATCGTTGCTCCTTCCAAGGCTGTTAACGCCGGTGGTGTTGCAACAAGCGCACTTGAGATGAGCCAGAACGCAGAGCGCCTCAGCTGGACAGAAGAAGAGGTCGACAGCCAGCTCAAGACAATCATGATCAACATCCATAAGGCTTCCGCAGAAGCGGCTGCTGAGTACGGTCTTGGCTACAACCTCGTTGCCGGCGGTAACATCGCAGGCTTCAAGAAGGTTGCAGATGCTATGATTGCTCAGGGTTTAGTCTAATAACTTACAAAAAAAGAGGGGCTTCGGGTAGTTTCCAATAAGACAGTATGAGAACATTACTGGCATAGGGTAGCTGCCGTACAGGAGTGCGACAAGAAAAATTGGCGATACTTGGTTTTCACAACCAGGTATCGCCTTTTTCTATCTTTAAAATAATGTTTGAACCTATTATTGGAGGTACATATGATGCAGGAACTGAACTATATTCGTTGTGGAGACTATTACATTCCCGATATTCGTTTACCGAAGGAAACCAGACCGATTGGTCGGTGGGGGCGTATGCATAGAGATTATATCAAGGAACACAAACCTATCCGCTTTAACGATCTTTGTCTCAGCGGTGAACTCTGGACGTATCTGGCTGATTTGAACGAGCAGGCACAGAACCGTCTTGAACTGATCATCGAGCAAATGAAGGCGTCTGAGGGGGTGACAGAGAGCATGAAACAGCACGATCAGATGGCATGGGTTAGGGCCATGAATAGCATCCGCAATCGTGCCGAGGAAATCGTGAAAAGTGAACTGTTTATAACTAATATCATGCGGGACTTGTGTTCAAAGCGAACACAAGTCCCTTTTTAACTTCGACACAGGTTGTGTAGAAGTTGAAAAACTTTGTTATTTCGTAAAAACTTCTGAAATTTCAGCATTCTTATTGAAAATTCGAATATTTTAGGGTATAATATACTAAAATTATTGTAGCCATTTAATGCACCAAAGAAAGGAGTATTCCCATGGCAGTTTCCTATAAAAGGCTCTGGCATTTATTGATTGATAGAAATATGAAAAAGAAAGATTTGCAAGAAAAAGCAAAACTGACGAGCTATGCAATGAACAAATTGAGTAGAGATGAAGCTGTAACAACCGATGTTCTTGCAAAGGTGTGCAGAAGTCTTGAATGTACCTTGGATGACATCATGGAAGTGTTGCCCGAAAACAATACACCCTAAGACTCTGGTGCCTATACAGACTTTTGTACAGGTGGGTGTGCTAAAATATGCTCATACCAGAGGGGAAAATGATTATGGCAAATTCGGTAGACGTTGGGCTGATGGGTAATCAGCATATTTATAAATATTGGCTGCATCGCATTTCTCACGAATGGGATGTGTCCTATAAACTGCTTTCCATGGGCTATCTTACGATTGGATGGTCCGCTTATAGTAACAGCGGGATTGAGCGCAAAGTAACTTGCAGTAGCGACACGGACATTTTTGAGTCTATGATGAAATCGTTTGGTGAGCAAGGAAGCCGTTCCCGATGGAACCTGTGGTACTTCTGCAACTTCCGCAAAAATGATTATGTTGTAGTTCCACTGTTTAATGGAGAGTTCTCGATCTTCAGGTTGAAAAGCCGTGCTATGCCCATTGGAGAAATCCCTGTGCTTCCTGATAACTTCGTGTCCGAAAGCGGTCAGGCCATCCACAAAGGCGACAACGGTTTGTTGTACAGAACTAAGACCCAAGAGGTCGTTGATCTGGGATTTGCCATCAAGGTTGAGCCAATCAAGGAACACTTGTCCCGATACGAGTATGCGGATAACAAGTTGACTGCCCGCATGAAGATTCGTCAGACTAATGCAGATATTTCCGATCTGGAACAAAGCATCAAAGATGTGCTTCGTGCGAATGCACCAATCAACTTGTATGCAAGTGTGATCGAAGAACTCGCAAGTAAACTCCTTGAATCTATCAAGCTACAGCTTACTCCTGATAAGTTTGAAATGCTCATTCGATGGTACTTCCAAAAGACCGGAGCAACCAGAGCGTTTAGACCGGGCAAAAACAGCAGCGACAAATGGGATGGTGCTGATGCCGATATTGTGGCTGAGTTTGAACCGCTAAAGGTTTTGTTCTATGTCCAGGCTAAGTTGCACGTTGATGTCACTTCTTCTTGGGCTGTTGAACAAGTTCGGATGTACAAAGAGCAGCACGAAGACTCTGTGAATGAGTACACCACTATCCCGTGGGTTATTACATCTGCTGACCAATATTCCGCAGAGGCCATCAGCCTTGCAGCAGAAAATAAAGTGCGTTTGATTACCGGTTTGGAGTTTTCTCGTATGTTAATAGATGCCGGTATTACAGACATAAACAGAGCGTTTGAGTAAAGGAGGGACTGTACCGTGACGAACCGAGCGAATACAATTTGCCTGCTCGAAATTCTAAAAGAATATTCCGATGCTGATCACATTATGCAGATGCAGGAAATCATCGCAAAAATGAAAGCGGTTTATTCGCTTGAGGTCGATAGAAGAACCGTGTACAGCTCCGTGGATCTCCTGAAAGAGTTGGGGTATGACATTTCCGATTACAATGATAATGGTGTTGGCTATTATCTGAGAGAACGAGATTTTGAAACATCGGAAATCCGTCTGCTCATGGACGCCGTTTACTCTTATCAGGCAATCCCCACCACTCAAACTGAGAAGCTGATTGCTAAACTACAGAAGCTGCTTAATAGCCATGAGCGCAAAAAGTACAGAAGTCTGAAAATTGTTAAGACCGATAAGAAAACACGAAATGCAGAAGTGTTTTTGAATATTGAGATTTTGGACGAAGCTATTCAGCGAAAGAACAAGGTAAAGTTCACCTATCTCGAATACGGATTAGATAAAAACTTAAAGCCAAGGCGAGAAAAGAAATATACGGTTAACCCATATCAGCTTATTTGCATGAACGAACACTACTATCTTCTTTGCAAGATGGCATATCGGACAAAGATAAGCCTGTACAGGATTGACCTGATGCAGGATGTGGAAATAACCGGTTACCTATTGGATGATACTCTTACCGAAAAAGAATTGTTGGCCGCTGAGAACAAAACGGTATATGCGTGGTATGGTGATGTCGAAACAGTGGAGCTTCGTTGCCGCAACTTCTGTATTGGCGATGTGATCGACAAGTTCGGAACCGGAGTTACAATCCAACCGGATGGTAAAGAAAACTTTATCGTCACACTCCGTGTTGCCCCATGGGGCGTAAAATATTGGGCGCTGCAATATCTCTCTTTTGTCGAGGTTCTGTCTCCTGCATGGTTAAGGGAAGAAGTAATTGAGAGTGTTCAAAATAACCCATATACCGAGGTGAGAAAATGAACGTTAAAAACATGAATGCGCTGATACGAGCATACCAGCTTTTTGCAGATGAACTTACCGAACTGCAGCCTGTTACTGATAACAATCCAGAAATCGCTATATCTTTTTCTCAATACATCCGTGCATTTTCTTTGTGCATGATTATGCGAGTTGATAAATTCAATCCCGATCACAAAGACTTTGTAAACAACCTCACCGTTATTTCTCTACCGGAAATGGATGATGAGGAATATCGTCATGCCGTTTCTTCTTACGATGCAGCGCATTATGATGATTTTATCTCTCAGAAGCAAATCATCACTGATAGCCTAATGAAGTACGATCTGGAGCATCACACCAAGAAGACGCAGCAGTTTTTCAACTTCCTGAATAAGCTGGCAAAGACTTTTGCAAGCCAAGATAGTACATATACAAAGCCCGTAGAAGACTTCCTCTCCTGGTTCGGTAAAAGAGCGTCCATTTTTGTTCAAACAAAGGGTCAAACCTTAATGAATGGTCGTGCCGCCAATATCCAAGAACAAACCACAGCGAGTGCTACGCCTCAAAAAGAACCTCATGCTGCAAACCAGAAGGAAACACAGAACACACCTACACAAGCTGCGGTGCAGATGAATATTCCGCAGACACCCGCCGTTGATACGCAGTATGTTCTGAGAGTGATCGTACCGCTTCTGGCCATGATTGGGTTTATTTTTGGGGCGTTCATTTCAGAAGAATACATTCTGCTTGCAATAGCGATTGCTCCGTTGTGTTTCCTGATTGCCGGACTCAAAGCCGCAAACAGAAGATGTCCAAGATGCGGAGCGTGGGATTCCTTAATTACCATTAAATCCAATCAGGTTGGACAGCAGAAAGTCAAAGTGCGCCGCAATCTCCATTCGAGCTATTACAGAACAAGCGGCACACATACCTTTGGTTCCCGTCAGGTGTTCGTAAATGCCGACGAATACACTTTGAAAGAAACTTATCGTTGCAATATTTGCGGTCACACAATGAATGGCACTCGCAAAGTGATTGATGATGGTATCAGATGGGGGTGAGAACAGTATGATTCTGCCGAAACACGCTTTTGAAGCATACATGAAGCTGACGATAATGGAAGAAAAGGCGCATACGTTCAGATCAGCTACAGAAGACTATTTTAAGTACGAAAAAGCATACACAGTTTCAAAATCTGTGGATCTAAAGACTTACATAGAAATGCTCTTGGTTTCTGTTGCCTGTTTGGATGGAGATATTACAGAGGATGAAATTCAGGCCATTCAGTTTCTTACCGCTACGGATGCACGGTATAAATCCGCAGCCAAGAAGGATTATGAGTTCATCAGCAACTATCCGCCACGGTTGTTATATGATGCATTTTCATATCAAAATGGAACCGGAATTGTGATATTGCCTGAGTTCCTGGCACATATTGAAACGCTGGTGAAGTTTGTCGGACAGTTAAATGCTACCAACAGCGAAGAACAACTCTATCGAGATTTGGTTGCGCTATTTCAGCGTGCGTTAGAAAAACGAAATATTGTTGCTCTACCTCAAAAGAAAGATAAGCCCGAAGAAACAGTAGCCACTCAGGAAGAAACTCCAAAAGAAAACAATGCTGTTTTGGATGAAGCAATGGCGAAGTTAGATAGTCTGATCGGCCTTGACCAGATCAAAGCTGATGTGGCTGCGATGATAGACTTAATCAAACTCCGTGAAATTCGCAAGTCCCATGGTTTGGCTATCCCAGATATGTCATTCCACATGGTTTTCTCAGGAAATCCCGGAACGGGAAAAACGACGGTAGCCCGTATTCTTGCTGATATTTATAAAGCGTTGGGTGTTCTTTCAGAAGGACAACTGGTTGAAACAGACCGTTCCGGTCTTGTAGGCGGTTATGTAGGACAGACGGCAATCAAAGTACAGGAGGTCGTTGATGAAGCCATCGGAGGTGTGCTGTTCATTGACGAAGCGTATTCCCTCTGTTCCAGCGAGTCCCCAAATGATTTTGGAATGGAAGCAATTGAGACCCTTTTGAAACTCATGGAAGATAACCGTGATGATCTGGTTGTGATTGTTGCAGGCTACACCGACCTGATGGAAAAGTTTTTGGATTCCAATCCTGGACTTCGCTCCAGATTCAATAAAAACTTCGTGTTTCCTGACTATACCGCTGACGAGTTGATGCGGATTTTTGAAACTATGTGCAGCAGCAATAATTATCGAGTTACCGATGAAGCCAAAAACAAGGCTGCTGAATACGTTGCTTCTATGGTTGCTCATAAGGGTAAGAATTTCGGAAACGCAAGAGATGTAAGAAACTATTTTGAAAAAGCGATTGCAAAACAGGCATCCAGAATTGTCCGTTTGCAATCACCGAGTAAAGACGAAGTCGTGCTTCTTAAAGAAGTGGACTTGCACAATTAAGGGAGGGCGAAAAATGGCAAGGAAAAGTAAGAAAAACTCTGGAAGCGGCATAGAAATACTGCTTGCTATTCCGATTGCAATATTTATGTTTTTTAAAGAACATATGTGGCTGACATTCCTTATTGCCGCCGTTGTGATTGCGGTTATTGTAGGAGTGCGTATTTCTAAGAAAAAGAAAAGAGAAGCGTTCCTAAGATGGTATTATGACAGAGACCGCCGTATAGCTGAAATCAATCTTCCCAATCTGATTGACCAGAAATTGACGGACGCAATCATGTCTGCCGTATCAAGCGGGACTTTAGTAACCGTGGGCAGAAAAGACAAGGATTTTGAAAACATTTGCGAGTGCCATAGTCTTTGTGAAGCTTCCAGCGACATTCTTGTCCCCGGCGATAATAATGGTGCCGATTCTGTCAGCAAAGCGGTTTTTGCCAACTTTGGCATCAAAACAGAGTGCAAGCCAATGGTAATTAGATTTACCGACGAAAACGATGGCGGATATGTTTTTTATGCATTCCCCGAAACTGTTTTGGCTTTTGTAGAAGGCCCCGAACAGGTAGTATTCCTTGCAGCTTATCATCCCTCTGCATTGAATATCAGCTGTACTCCGGTATCTCACAGGGTTCAGAAAGTTGTTCACGAAAAAAGTCAAAATCCTACTCGCTATTACGATAAGTTCAATCCGATCAGAGATGCAGAAATCATTTCGAGTCAATGGAAAGAAGTGAATAAGGACGGCAGCCGCAGCTTCAAGGGCGGTTTGCTTCCGGAGAATAACCCGATCACCTATACATTGAAGTATGGCAAGGTTATATATAAGTTTGGCGGAGTATCCGCAGCAAATGCATACAGCCGATTCAAGCCGTCCAATCTACTGGCTACTGCTTATACGGCGTACTCCACCGGAAAGATTGCTGAGTCTGTTGTGTCCGAACCGGTAAAAGCAAAAGCAACCGAGGACACAGAAAGAAAAGAAAAGCTTCGTGACCTGACTTCGGTGTTAAGTAAGAAAGCTGAAGACAATGTATTTACATCCACGACCACAACAAAAACTACTCAGCCTGTGTCTACACCCCAAGTTGAAACACCGAATATATTCCTCGCAACGGATACTACCACCAAGGTGGCAGAACCTGCCGTAACAGAAGCACCGACTCCAACCAAAACAGAAGAACCGGTTAGGGAAACGCCAGTGGTGACTGTGCCGAAAAAGCCGATTTCTGTAGACGATGCTCGTTATCGCAATCGTATGGTAGCACATCCTATTTCCCAAAGGTTAAATGCTGCCTACATGGATGCCTATGATTTTAAGATTTACCAAATACGCAAACCTCGCAGTGATTGGGGAATGCAGGATGCAGGCATTTACACTTACATAAATGTCGATGGCGTCCGCTATACTGTGGAGTTTAATATTCGTACCATTCCTGAAGATGGTACGACACAGCTTGAATTCTTTGTTTGGGCGGATACTATAGTTTCTGTTCAGAGGGCGTTCCAGTCTGTTATCGATAGAGAGCATATGCAAATAAAAGCAACTGGCTATAGCGTTCTGTATGATAAGGACTATCAGAACCTTACCAATGAGCAGATGACTGTTGAATTAGAATCTGTTATCAAAGATCTATTTACGTCTCTTGCTGAAAAGGCAACTGCAATAGATGCCGTTGAAAAAGCAGAAACGCAGTATTGTTCTCAGTGCGGAAAACCTTTAGTCCCCGGTCATGCTTTCTGTGGAAAGTGCGGAACCCCCGTTAAGAAATAAAGATTGGGAGGTGATTAACCATGGCAAAGTTTTGTACACAGTGTGGAGCAAAACTTGACGATGACGATTTGTTTTGCGGCGTATGCGGCGTGAGTTTGGTTAAACAAGATACCGATGATCATTCTGCCGAAAAATGCGAACCATCAGCAGAAACTCCCGAGTATGAGCCGGTAATTAACCAAACAACTACTGCATCTCAGAACAATAAAATGAAACCGTCCGTGATTGCACTCATAGCGGTTGTAGTTGTCGTTGTTGCTTTAATCATCTGTATTATGCCAAAAGGCTCAAAAAATGCAGTTGATTATTTCGATCCGTCTGCACACCAAAGCGAAGGGCCGGCGTCAAATAAAAAAGGACTTTCTGATACGGAAGTACAAACCATCGCTAAGAAACTGAATGAGGAAATCAACTTTTTCGGAGACACAAGCGATGCATACAATCTCAGCTATTCTGGCTTCAAGATTGAGTCGGATAATTACAACAGATACATTGTCTGCATGCATTATCAATACGAAGATGCGAAGCGCAACTACCATAACGGCGATGTGATCGTTTATTTCAGATATGATCCTGAAACAGACCAGTATTACTATAAGCGCACCAACATTAAGTTCCCCATGAAGAGCCTAAGCGAAGAGTATCTTATAAACAGCATCAAAGAAGATACAGAGTTTGGTTGGGGAACTGATCCGGATAATCCTGTTGTGGATAACAAAGAGAACGAATCTCCTGAAGTCAATACGCCGAGCGCAAATGTTAGTTCTGATTGGGGACAGGCTTATTTTGATGTCGTAGCAGACGCCATGAAGGAGTTCCCGCAATACCAGTATTCGTGTTCCTATTCTGTATTTGATATAGACAAGGATGGAACACCGGAACTGTTCTTGAAAGTAGGAACTTGCGAAGCCGACTATCAGCTGAAATTATATCGCTATGCAAACGGCACTGCCGATTGTTTTGCGACGCTGTGGGCAAGTCATGCTGTATTCTGCGGTCTTGGAGATCAAAAAGCATTTTTGATTGATTCCGGGCGTCAAGGATATGAGGTTGTAACCAAGTATTCTTATGCCAACGGTGAACTCAATGAGGAAATCCTATTTGAGGGCGCAGTACAGAATTACCACGAGTTCTCTTATCTTACATCTTTTGAACTTGATGAATTAAGCGGACTTGAATGGACTGCAAACGAGCCTGATAATAACCAGAGCGTATTAGACAATTACTCGTTTGAGAATAATGTAGTTGCCGAAGCGGAAATAACCAGCGACAATTTTGAGCAAGTGGTTCCGCTTAACAAACGAAATGATTGGTATGACAATGGGATTTTCAGCAGCTATTTTGCTTCCTGTGACCATCAAAGCAATGTCACTTGGGAATACATAGGAACTACGCCAGACAGCTTCGGATTGTCCTACTATGATTACACCGAGGTTGATGTATTCCGTGTGGATTTTCCTGACGGATGGAAAACATATTTGTTTGTCCCATACAATGAAAATATAGGAAATCCGCCTGTGGTATTCCTGTTCTTTGATAGCAACGAAGTTCCGATGGAGATTTGGAACGGAAGCTATTAGGAGATGAAGAACTTCTCCGCAAATTGCATATAAGTCAAATCCCACTTCTGCCCAACGCGGACAGAAGTGGGATTTTTACTTCCAACCAACTTGGTCGGAAGTCTTTTTTATTCCCGACAAGTTGTCGGGAAGTTGGTTTTCAAAATTCCGCCCATCTTGGGCAGAATTATTTTTGCGCAGACAGTTGAAATATGCGGTCCGAAATTCCGAATATAGTGAGAGGGCTATTCTGCACCGAGTAGCAGAGCCGAACGCCCATGTCAACGGTCAAGATGAACGGGCTTCACCCGCCGTTGACAAAGGCGGCAGGCTCCGCTGTTCGGCAATCAAGGGTCAACAGCAAAAAGTGCTGCCGCCCCTGTTCATAAAAAAGTTGCAATTACGATGGCAAGTTTTTCCTACGCAAATATTGACAATAAGGGTCGCTATCAGTATAATTATATTGTGATATTTTATCCACACATAAAAACTGAATAAAAATGTTCAAACATATTTTGTGAAAGTCGGTTCATCCGACACGGTATCGGTACACCGGAAGTGCCGAACTGCTCC
>SAMEA3663283__coassemble_1003_pt1 | contig 21978 bp, 20 predicted proteins | sample SAMEA3663283__metabat2_low_PE_022 | metagenome-assembled genome bin SAMEA3663283 (sample SAMEA3663283) | pig gut metagenome | biome: pig gut; feature: pig-associated habitat; material: faeces | place: China | collected 2013
GTGCACACAAATTGATATTACCATTCAAAAGCGCCTGCAAGGCCCTCTCAGTCACATTCGGTGACAGCTCTCCCAGAGGGAGAGCCAAGGAGGCTGCCTGCAACTGTGCCATATGTCATAATGGCATAAGAAACGGAGCGCATCTGTACCGATACGCTCCGTTAACTGTCTTACGAACACCCCGCTAAGTGCGGTCGTCTTTTTGTCAAACAGATACCGCTAAAAACAGATACCTCTCTATGCAGTTTTTGTTACAGCCTCATATTTGGGCAGATATCGTGACAGCCGTCTCCGGTCGTGACAATCCTACCATTTGCTACAAACCTTACTTTCTCGTTATTGTTGGGTACCATTCTCTGCATAATTTCGAGGCATTCGCCAAAGCGTTGATAGTGCACTACCTCTCTCTCTCGAAGGAAGCGAAGGGGTCCCAGCAACGCGGGGTCATTTGTCATGCTCATGATATGCTCGTATGCCGTCCTTGCCTTCTGCTCTGCCGCCAAATCCTCAACAAGATCGGTGACGGGGTCGCCCGTTGCCTGAATGTATGCAGTTGTGAACGGTACACCGTTCGGATCGGAAGGGAACACCGCATGATTATGTAGCGTATAGTAACCGCTTAAGCCAGCGGCTTCGATTTCCGCAAGTGATGCGCCCCTTAAACACTGATAAATCATCGTTCCAAGCATTTCCCAGTGGGCAAGTTCCTCGGTACCTAGAGGCGTATCAATAATGGCGCATTTCGCAGGCCCAAAAAACGGACTTGTTGCTAATAAACTGTTACCTGCACAAGGCCAGAAAGTAGGCATGTAACAACAGAATGAATCTCTAATAATTGCCATATTACTTGCCAAGCCACTCAAGTATCTCAGCTGCGTTGGTATCCGGTTTGATGTGGGGCATTGCCTTAATGATTACGCCGCTTTCGTCAATGATATAGGTGCTTCGAACGACGCCCATTGAGATTTTGCCGTAGAGTTTCTTTTCTTGCCAAACGTCGTAGGCCTTGATACACACAAGCTCCGGGTCGGAAAGCAGTGTAAAGGGCAGATTGTATTTCTTCGCAAACCTTTGATGCGAGGCAGTGCTGTCGCGACTTATGCCGATTACGACAATATCCATCGACATGAACGCGTCATAGCTTGCGGCAAAAGCACAGGCTTGACGGGTACAGCCGGGTGTGTTGTCCCGCGGGTAGAAATACAGTACAATCTTTTTACCGCGAAAGTCAGAAAGTGAAACTGCGTTGCCGTCCTTATCGTTCAATGTAAAGTTAGGGGCAACAGTGCCTTCATTGAGCATTTGTAATCCTCCTATATGTACTGTGCACAAATTAAACTGCTTTGATTGAACATATAGACTATACGCTCACATGGTAGATTGTATCATTCATCTCATGATAGCTCAATGAAACACTATTTTATTTCCTGTTCCAAAGCGTCAAAGTTGGGTGTGCTGAAGAACGCGCCAAGCGTAATGCCAAGCCCGTCGCATAGCATTTTGATTGTAATCAGCTTTGGATTCTTGCTTTTCCCGTACAGAATGTTTTTCACAGAGGACGGAGGCAGCGCGCTCAGATTAGCGAGTTTGTTTATTGTGATGTTTCTTTCGGCGCAAAGCTGTTGGATCCTGTTTTGGACTGTGTGTATTATCTTCTCCATGTATCGGACACCTCTTTTTTTTCTTTAGGGTACCCGAAAGCAATAGACAATGTAGGCTACACATGCTACTATTAGGCTATGTATAGACTATATTGTGAGGTCAAAATGAATAAGGATATAAACGCTATTATTAGCTATATAGCCAAGCAAGAAGGAGTTACAGAGCAAGAGGCCATAGATGAGATGCAAAGCGCAATAGACGAGGGATACAACAACCCGGATCCGGCGGTTCGGGCATATTGGGCAGCCATGCCGTTTTTCGACAGACCTACGCCGCAGAAGTTGATTCTGTATTTGTTGGAGAAAATAGAGAACGAAAAACAACACTAGCATAAGAATGCAAGCGGTAGCGTGCGCACGTTCAATATGATCTACGAAATGTTCGTATTACGGAATACGATGCCCGCTGATACTTGTCAGCAGTCTGTACTTTCCGGCAGTGTCACGCCCTTTAGGTGACAAACGGCTTCATGTTGCCTGACCGCTTATCGACGCTTATGCCATTCTGCGATAACGGAAATCAAGTCTTCATTGAGTATACGAGAGCCAGTACTGCCGTATGCAATGCCTATCAAGACAATATAGTCCTGCGATCTGTGTTTACGATCTCATAGTCAGAGTCGTAAAACCCTGCGAATAAGCCGCAGGGCTCTATCAAATCTGTATCTTAGATGTTACTCCAAAGAATTTCGTTTTATTGTAAGCTGAATCGTGTCGTCATCCGCATACGCTATAACCAGTCATATATTGCCAAAACCATGCTGTAAGCTTATATGTCAGACGAACCCACTTTACATAGCTCCACGGTTTCGTTGTTGCTGTTCATATCGTAAATCTCGAGTATCATTTTATCTGCCGTTTCGTTTGCATCGTAGTAAAGATTGTTTATTCGGGCAAAAACGGTTCCGTCGCTGTGCACAAGCTCATGGACACTTACGTTGAGCTCTATATCGTCGTCCTCGTCAGGCTCGCGTGGAAGTAAATAGGCAAAATCAAAAGAGCCGATGAGCACGGTCTCTTCGTCCAGAGTGATCGTGATTTCGTAATATTCCGTGAGACGCATGACATAGCGCCCATCTGCACTTGTCCATGTGCCGGTTATCGCAGACAGGATCGCTTCGTTATCCGCGTATGCGTGGTAGCCGTCCAATAGCTCTTCTTCATCCGCTTTTTCAAATACGATTGTTTCGCTTTGGCCGTCCGCATAGCAAAGTTCCATATACAGCATCCCATTCTCGCTGTACAGCTTATTGATTGTCGCCTCAACATTTACTGCGGCAACTACATTATTATCAAGCTCGATATCGTTGTGAACGCTGGTGTCACCGCCTTTCGCATAAATATTGAACTCGGTCTCAAGCACCTGCTCACCGTAAAGGGAAAGCAAGAGTTGATACTGGTCAAACGTCATGGTATAGCGACCGTCTGTGCCTTTTCATTTGCCGTCGTACATTGCAAGAAAACAGCCGTTAAAGTTGACCATACCATCGCCGTCTTTCACATTGCCGTTTACCAAAAAACAGCCTGAAAGCAGACCGGAAAGCAAGCTAAGCAACGAAATAAAAAGCACCGCCTTAATAAGATTCTTCATCTTTCCTCTAAATAGGAGCTTATCGTCCAGATAAAAGCAACATTCGCATTCTAATAATTACATCACGCCAAGCTATGAACAGACAACTGATAATAAGTTAGATTGATACCATTTAGACCATGTGATAAACTGTGAGCGTAACAACCACATAATGGGCGGGTGGATATGGATATTATAGGCAGGGTAGAAGGTCTCGCTGAAATAAGTGTGTTAACAAATATGAATTGGATTAATTGGTCTCGTCATGCTGGTGTTGCTGTTTATCCCGAACATCATATGGGCGATTCGGCATGGCAGCAAAACAAATAAATGTACAGACAAGCTGATGAACGTCATTGAGCAGATCGGGCGCTATGGCTGTATGTTCTTGGTGGTATTCAGTATTGGGCTTGTTGAATTCGGCTTTGCGTCGCTCGTAGGGTTTATCGTCTATATAACTGGCAACATCGTGTTGCTACTTGCCTATTGGGTGTTCTGGTTTATTTTTTTAAAAGGCAGGGGCTCTTTCATGCGCTGATCTTCGCCATACTGCCAACGCTTATATTCTTGCTTTGCGGCGTTATGCTCCGACATTGGATGCTCGTCGTTTTTGCTGTGTTGTTCGGAGTGGGGCATGTCTATGTGACGATGTGCAACGCAAAGGGTAGTTGATAAGCTATAATGGTTCAAAACGGTAATACTGGACAAACAGTTGCGAATACACTAATTATTAAAGGGAGGTGTTATGGCTGAAATCACGGGCGTATGTCTATACGGGCGAACCGATACCGAGGCTCGATACTAAAGATTACGCACCGTTTGTGCTGAATTATCAAAAGTCCATTTTGCAGGCGCTCGTAAAACGAAATATCTTGACTATTTCACAAGCTGAACGATGCCTTGAGAAACTCGAAGCTAAGAGCTGAAATTGTTATGCGTTATAACAACCGAGCCTCGTGTTCGGTATTGCATTATCGACACAGACGCCCTCTATGCTCTGTGTTTTCTTATGCTCAAATCAACCGAGAGGATGGCAAACTGTGACTAAAAACTATGAAGAACTTAACGCGAATCGTCTGATGCCGGAGGCAAAAAAACGTGTGGCGGTGTACTGCCGCGTATCTACCGACCGAGAGGATCAAGCGAATTCATTTGAAAACCAACAGCGGTATTTCAGGCAATACATAGAGCGCGAACCAAATTGGGAACTGGTGGATGTTTTCGCAGATGAGGGTAAGACCGGCACAAACACTAAGAAGCGTAAGGCGTTCAACCGTATGATAGAAGCGGCAAGACGTGGCGAGCTTGACCTCATAATAACGAAGGAAATCTCCCGTTTTGCCCGCAATACCCTCGATAGCATCGGCTATACCCGTGAACTTAAAAGGCGAGGTATAGGCGTTATATTCCTAAACGACAACATCAATACGCTCGATACGGACGCGGAATTACGGCTCACTATTATGTCCTCGATTGCGCAGGAGGAGAGCCGTAAGACGTCAGAACGTGTCAAATGGGGGCAAAAGCGGCGGATGGAGCAGGGTGTGGTATTTGGACGCAGCCTGCTGGGATATGACGTGCGCGATGGGCGGATGACCGTCAACGAGGAGGGCGCAAGTATTGTACGGCGCATATTCGATAAGTTCGTAAATGAGAAGAAGGGTTGCTTTGTAATAGCCCGTGAACTGAAAGAGGAGGGCATAGACCCGATGTACTGCAATGAATGGTCGAATACTGCCATTCTGAGGATACTGCGCAACGAAAAATACTGTGGTGACCTTGTGCAGAAAAAGACCTACACGCCCGACTACCTTTCACACGATAGAAAGTATAACCGTGGACAGGAGGAGTTCGTCATACTCCGCGACCACCATACGCCAATCGTGTCACGCGAGATGTTTGAGACGGCGGCACACATACTGGACAGCCGCGCTATATCACCCGAGGGAAAGGCGAAACACAGCAACCGCTTCTGCTTTTCGGGCAAAATCAAGTGCGGCAAGTGCGGCAGTAGCTTTGTGGCAAAGACCCGCAAACGCAAGGACGGCAGTCAGTATAAATGCTGGCGCTGTTACGAATCGGCACGGCACGGGAGCAGGCACATAGACGCAGAGGGCAACGAAACGGGCTGCAAACAGGACAGTATCCGCAATGAAGACGCACTGCACATTATGTTTCTCGTCATGCAGAGTCTTGAAATGGATACGGAGCGTGTTCTACGCGACCTCAAAAGAGCTATCGAGGATGTGATCACCGGAGATTCGGAGTGTGTGGAGGAAAGTAGCTTACGGCAGAGAATTGACGATACCGAGAAACGAAAGTGGCGCCTTATCGACTTATATATGAGTAGTAGCATCACCAAAGACGAATTTATGGTGGTGCGTGAAAAGTGCGACAGAGAAATTGCAGACTGCAAGCACATGATAGAGAGCATAATCCTGCAGGGAAATGCGGCAAACCAAAAGGACAAAATGATAAAAGACGCCTTCGCCGCTGTAGATGAGATCGCAGGCGGGCTTGTTTATGACGATGTGTTCTATCGGGGTATGCTCGACCGCATGGTGGTGTATGACCGCAATCACATCGACGTATATCTGATTCTTATGTCTCATAAATGGAGCTATGCGTTGGCACATACAACAGATAGCGGGGTGTCCACATAAGAAATGCGCCATAGTTGATACATCACTGCCAATATCGTTCAGCGTTGCACGGGTTCTGTCATCGGGCATTGTAAAGCGCTGTGTCAAATAACGTGTAGCCGCGCTAAGCTCGGAATCGGGTCCTCCGTATTGAGCCATAAGCGCCTTAGCCATTTTTACGTTAGGGGTCGTGATGTTTACCGGATACTCAAGATTCTTCATATAAATCCACATACTCTACCTCCATTATTCCCAAGGCCATTCGGAGCAAACCCAGCTACCGACGGCGGCGGGGGAGTGACCGAAGTTCATAAGCGGACCATACTTACTTTCGTAAGTGTCCATGAGTTCTCTCAGAGCTTTGGAATAAGCACAGTAATCTGCTCTGGCGTTTTCGTCTTCGGGGTGTGTGTCCAAGTAGAGATTCAGCTCTACGAGGATGAATTGAGTCTCATAGATTCTCGTTTGTAATTCGCATCTTCCTCTATCCATCTATGTACCTCCTACTTGTATATGCGAACCAGTTCGGGAAACATGGTTCCTTGGTCAAGCGCCTGTCTGGGACATAATCCCGTGCGGTACTCCTGGACTTGAAAGTTGATTTGTGCGAGACATTTCTGTGGTTGACAGTCGTCGTGTACGGCATTTCCAGCAGTACCTGCGGCAACGAGATTTGCGGTGCTGGTGTAAACATCGCAGGACCTTACTTCGTTGCAGGGGACGCTGTTAGCCTTTGGATAGCATGGGCAGCTATTCCTACGCCTTCTATGCATGTGCATAATACCTCCTTGATGATTAACGCAAAAGCGCCGATTTGAGTTTGTGTATAGTATGCCGATTACGTTTTTTTTGTTAATTTGACTAACAGAACTTATTTTTATGGAAATGGTTGACAGAGAAGAGTTGTTTCTGTACAATTGTATTGTAATAATAATACATTGTCGGGGGAGGGGAGACAAAAATGCGATGGGTATTTGATAACAATTTGCCTATCTACCTCCAGATTGTCAATTATCTTTCGATGGAGATAGCATCCGGTAAGATACAGCCGGGGGAGAAGCTTCCGTCCGTTCGAGATTTGGCGTCGCAGGCGTCTGTCAATCCAAACACGGTGCAGAAGGCATTGGCAGAGCTTGAACGCTACGAATTGTGTTATACGGAGAGGACTTCCGGGCGGTATGTTACATGCAATGTCGAGGTAATTGCATCAGCGAGGAGCAGACTGGCTGACATGTATACGAAAGACTATTTAGACCGTATGCATATGATTGGGTATTGTGATGAGGACATAGTGGGTATTATCGGTAATACCCGGAATAACACGGAGGAATGATATGCAGGAACTGTTAAAATGCACAAATCTAAGCAAAAACTATGGTGCGGGATTTGTATTGGATGATATAAACATCTCACTCCCGACCGGGTGTATAATCGGCTTGCTCGGACCGAATGGAAGCGGAAAGACGACGTTTCTGAAGATATGCGCGGGTTTGCTGTCGCCTACAAAGGGCGGCGTTACTATAGACGGGAATCCCGTCGGAGTAGATACCAAGAGAATCGTATCTTACCTTCCTGAGCATACGTATCTGTCGAATGCGATGACGGTATCAGATTGTATTGAGCTCTTCAACGATTTCTATGACGATTTCGATGATGAGACGGCGGTGAATATGCTTAGGCGCCTCAGTGTTCCTCTCAAGGCAAGGCTTAAGACGCTCTCCAAGGGAACAAAAGAGAAGGTTCAGTTGGTTCTGGTTATGTCGAGAAAAGCAAAGCTTTTTCTTCTCGATGAACCCATAGGCGGCGTAGACCCTGCGGCAAGGGATATTATTCTCGATATGATACTTTCAAACTTCAACCCCGATGCTACGATAATCATATCGACGCATCTCATATACGACATTGAAAGGGTCCTTGATGAGTTTATTTTCCTTCGCAACGGAAAGATCGCGGCATACGATATTGTCGATAATGTCAGAACACAGTACGGGAAGTCGGTGGACGAATTATTCAGGGAGGCATTCAGATGTTAGGTAGATTAATAAAATATGATTTGCGGGCATTGTCACGCACGTTAATACCGATTCTTTGCATTATAATAATAGCAGGCGTAATCGCGGGGTTGTTGTTTGGGTTCGGCCTAAGACCTATAGTTGCATCCGAAAACCAGCAACCTGAGGATGCCTTAGTATCAAGCGCCATGATTTCCATCACCATAATGTTGTCAATACTGTTGATAGCGTTTGTAGTGGGAGGTGCTTCTATAGCTGTGCAGATAATCGTAATGGGCAGATTCTACACCAATCTTTTGACGAACGAAGGTTACTTGTCTTTTACACTTCCTGTTACGGGTACAGACCATCTCGTATCAAAAACATTGTCTGGGTTGATATGGTATGTGCTTTCGGCGGTTGCTGTTCTTTTAGCGGGTGCTTCATTCATACTCGTAGGGTTTGGCATGTCGGGAATCGGAAGTGAGATCATAAATGCGGTCGACAGCATCGATATTGCGGGGTACTTCACACAGGAGCTTACTGAGATTTTCTCAGGTCAGATACTGCTTATTGCAATTCAGTTATTGTTATCACCTTTTTATTCGATACTGTTCGGATATATGTGTCTGACAATAGGCTACAAGGTGTCACACAAGCATCCGATACTGGTCGCGATAGGAGTCTACATGGGCGTGAGCTTGCTTCTTTCATCCGTTCTCAGCACTGTTATGACGTTGACATCGATCAACACAACTGTTAATAATTCGGAAGTGTTTGAGGCGTTTACATACATCGGTCAGATGACCTCAAACAGCATGATAATCAACATATGTGTATCGGTCGTAATGTGCGTTGCATCGTTCCTTGTAACGCAGAGACTGCTAACTAAAAAGTTCGACTTGGTCTGATACAGACGTAAATAAAGAAAGCCCCCCCCGGGGGGCTTTTGTGTTTCAACGGTTAATTATTCGGCGGGAGGCTGGAAACCCAAGCCGTATGCCGTATCATACGGGCAGAGCAACACGAAAGCGCTCTTATCGATTTGATATGCAAGGCCTCTGATTCGACAGGCTTCCGCTCTTGAACAGGCGCACATCAATATGCGCTTTCCCGTTCCAGAGAACATACCGGTTGCGTTTATTGCCGTGACACCTCTTCCGATGTCGTTCATTATCAAATCGGATATCTCTTGACCCTGTGCTGTAACCACGAATACGACCTGACCGGTCATAAAGCCAGAAGTTATCTTGTCTATTATGGTCGTGCTTACTGCGGTCATGACGATACCTTGCAAAACCGCATCGATTCTTCCGAAAACAAATCCACCAAGTACGATTACAATGCCATCGATGAATATTGATATCGTACCTATTGAGAGATGGGGGAACTTCTTTCTGAGACTCAGTATGAGGAAGTCCGTGCCACCGGTGGACGAGCCCCTCCAGTAAATAAGCGCAAGTCCTGCGCCGGAAAGCGCTCCCGCAAATAGAGCCGCCATAAGGCTGTCGCCGCTGTACGTTGGGAACAGGGGAAATATAACGTCCATTATTACAGCGCCTATTATCATCGTGCGCAATGATGTAAACAGGAACTTTTTCCCCAATGTCTTCAGGCAGATCAATATAACGGGTATGTTGAGTATCAATGTGCACACACCTATCGGAATCGACGTGTAGTGGTTGATGATGATGCTAAGGCCAGATATCCCGCCGGGAGCAAAATCGGCTTTGGCAGCGAAACTGTATATGCCCATTGCAAACAGGGTGCTTCCGACTATATCGAAAAGGATATCAATCGACAGCTTTTTTATGCTTTCTTTTGTTGGTTTCTTTTTCATACTTTTTCCAATCCGTTAAAGCATCGCGTTGCCGATATACTGACAGATATCGGTCAGGTTTGTGTTGCCGGTAAACTCAAATTTTACGCTTCCCAATTCAGAATACCAAAGCTCGAGCGTACTGTCTATATCGAGAAGTCCGGCTGTTTCAATTGAGAATGCGTGTATGCGGTTGTAGGGCAGGGTGGTATAGTCCACTTTTACTCCCGTAATACCCTGGAAGTTGATAGCGATGATTCTCTTTGTGGTAAATACAACGCTGTCGCGTACGGTTCTGTACGCACCGAGTATTCTTTCGTCTGATATCAACATAGGATTTAGCTTAGATTCGAGTGCATCGGTGGAAACAAGCCGTAGTTTAAGGAATTTAGCATTTTTGAAATCTATCATCTGTCCTCCGGTATAAGTAGCTTTAATATTGTTACATTATTATACTCTAAAGTTACCTGCAGTTGAAGCCCATAAAACGACCTATGCTACGACAAAAACACTATATTTGACTATGCGTGGTTGAAAAGCAGGCTACCAAGGGTTATAATCTGCTATCTATACTCGATCAACAAGGGGGACAGTATGAGATCCGAAGAGATAAGCAGCATTGTACGGAAGCAGAAAGAGTTTTTTGCGTTGGGTAAGACTCATAAAACCCAATACAGGATTGATGCGCTGAAGAGATTGCGTGCTTCCATTCTGCGCCATGAGCAGGAAGTGTATGATGCGCTCAAAAAAGACCTCGGAAAGAGCAAATCGGAAAGCTATATGTGTGAGGTAGGACTCGTCCTCAGTGAAATCGGCTATATGCTCAAGAACATAAAGAAACTTTCTGCGGACAGGAAACAGCTTGCAGATATAGCCCAGTTTCCGGCTACTTATGTAATAAAACCATCGCCCTACGGTACAGTGCTGATAATGAGCCCGTGGAATTACCCGTTTTTGTTGAGCATTGAGCCGTTTGTTGATGCGCTTGCGGCTGGAAATACGGCTGTTATAAAACCCAGTGCTTACTCACCTAATGTCAGTGCTGTGATAAAGTCGATCATAGATGATAGCTTTGCACCCGAATATGCTTCGGTCGTACTCGGTGGCAGAGAGGAGAGCAAAAGTCTCTTAGACGAAAAATTCGATTACATGTTTTTTACCGGAAGTCAAGCAGTGGGTAAAGAGGTGCTAAGACATGCCGCAGAAAATATAATTCCGGTATCTCTCGAGCTCGGCGGCAAAAGCCCGTGCATAGTTGACGACACCGCCAAAATTGAACTTGCGGCAAAGCGAATAGTATTCGGTAAATTCATAAACTGTGGGCAGACCTGTGTCGCACCCGACTATATTTTGTGCGATGAAAAAATAGCCGATAAGCTCGTTGATGAGATAATCCGCCAAATCAAAGCACAGTACGGTGACTGTCCATTGGATAATCCGAATTACGGCAAAATAGTAAATAACAAGCATTTTGAACGTCTGTTGTCGCTGATAGACGCAAATAAAGTGGTGTTTGGCGGAAACAGTCAAAGTGATAAGCTGAGAATTGAACCCACGGTTATGAAAAATGTCGAGTGGACGGACTCGATAATGCAGGAAGAGATATTTGGCCCGATATTGCCTGTACTTGCTTATAGGGATTTTAAGTCTGCTGTCGAATATCTGAATAGGCTGCCGCATCCGCTCGCGCTCTATATCTTCTCGGAGGATAAGAATGCGATCGGCCATGTGACCGAGAGGTGCAGCTTCGGCGGTGCATGCACTAACGACACGATAATGCACGTTGGTACCAGCAAGATGGGTTTTGGTGGCGTGGGCTCGAGTGGAATGGGTACATACCACGGCAAGGCAGGATTTGAAACATTCTCGCACAAAAAGAGCATCGTTAGAAAGGGCACTTGGCTCGATGTAAATATCAGGTACAGCCCTTACAGCAAAAAGAAAGACAAGCTGATATCGATGTTCCTGAAATAGAGAGGTATTTGACAGTATTTTTAAGAGCTCTTTTCGGCACTTAGCCGATGTGTTACGTGGCATAAAATCGATGACAAAAAGAGCTTGGCAGCGTAAGCACCAAGCTCTTTATTTTACAACTCTGTTCTTTTGTATACGCCTGCTTGACGCTTCATAAGCCCCAGACACACCATTTCTCGTCTTATGAGGCAGTAGTCATCATTATGCGCAATAATGCGCCTGTTAACCTCGCTCTCGGGGTATTCACATCCGGGCTCGAAGTCCTTTGAAAGCTCATAAATAACCGCAATGCGCTTTTTTTGCTGCGTCGGTATCTGTGCGATTCCGTCTTTTACAAAGTTCGAAATCGTTTTCTTGTAAAACAGCTCATCAATACCATATGTTTGAAGAAAATCGGACATAACAACCTACCTGACATTTATTCAATAAGCCGGTTTAACCGTACTTCTTGTACTATACTATCTTATACATGGTAAAGCAAATAAACTTTGATCCGGCGGTCTATACAAAGTATGGGGATTTGTGATACACTTATAAAAATCTTGGCTTGTTAAGCTCTATTTGAAAGGATAACTATGTCGAAATATTTGTTTTCTTCAGAGTCTGTGACTGATGGGCATCCCGATAAGGTTTGTGATGCAATAGCAGATACTGTTTTGGATACTATTTTGGAAAGCGACCCGAATGCAAGAGTGGCTTGCGAATGTGCCGCTACCACGGGAATGGTTCTCGTTATGGGCGAAGTCACCACTGATTGTTATGTGGATATTCCGCGTCTTGTAAGGGACGTCGTTATCGAAATCGGATACGACAGGCCGGAGTTGGGATTTGACGGTAATTCGCTTGCGGTCATATCAGCGATAAACTCGCAGTCTCCCGACATAGATATGGGTGTAAGCAAATCGTTTGAGGCAAAGGAAGGGGCAGATGATGAGGATTATTCGACAGGTGCGGGAGACCAGGGAATGATGTTCGGTTACGCCTGCGATGAAACGCCCGAATACATGCCTATGCCTATTGCGCTTGCCCACAGGCTTACACGCCGCCTGCGCGATGTAAGAAGAGACGGCACCATCCCGTTCCTTAGGCCTGACGGAAAAGCGCAAGTTACTGTTGAATACGAAGATGACAAGCCCGTTAGGGTCGATACCGTCGTGGTTTCTGCTCAGCATAATCCTGATGTCGAACTTTCGACTATCAGGGAAGAAATACTGGAGCGCGTAATAAAGCCGATAATACCTGCATCATTATTGGATGAGAAAACGACTTATTATATCAATCCCACCGGCAGATTTGTAATAGGAGGGCCGCAGGGCGACTCGGGACTTACGGGAAGAAAGATAATAGTCGATACCTACGGCGGATGTGCAAGGCACGGAGGAGGCTCGTTCTCCGGCAAAGACTGCACAAAGGTCGACAGGAGTGCTGCGTATGCGGCTCGGTATGTTGCTAAGAATATAGTCGCTGCTGGACTTGCAAAGAGATGCGAGATTCAGATTGCATACGCAATAGGCGTTGCAAATCCCGTTTCTGTTATGGTAGATACACAGGGAACGGGCATTATACCCGATGAAAGAATAACAGAGATAGTTTTGAAGCACGTAGACTTAAGACCCGCGGCAATCATAAAGCATCTTAACCTGCGTGCACCGGTATACAAAAAAACCGCTGCCTTCGGTCATTTCGGAAGGAACGATGCCGAGTTTAGCTGGGAGAGACTGGACCTTGTGGATGAGTTTAAGAAGGAGATAGGCGGCTAAAGAATAAAGACTGGGGGATACCGAATGACCTATGTTGAATTAACGAAAAAAGACGGTTTTGTGCTTTTGACAATCAATCGTCCGGAAGCTCTGAACGCGCTTAATGAGCAGGTTCTGGACGATTTGGATGAAGCATTGGGTATGATTGACGAGGATACGAGATGCTTGGTAGTTACAGGTGCCGGCACTAAGGCGTTTGTGGCAGGAGCAGATATATCGGTCATGCGTACACAGGACAGGACAGAGGCAAAGCGTTTCGGTAAAAAGGGTTCCGGGGTATTCAGAAAGCTTGAGATGCTTCCAATACCCGTGATCGCGGCGGTAAATGGCTTTGCATTGGGCGGCGGCTTTGAACTGGCTCTCGCCTGCGATATCAGAATCGCATCGCAGAATGCATCATTCGCCTTCCCAGAAGTGACGCTCGGTATTACGCCCGGATTTGGCGGTACTCAAAGAATAGTAAGGCTCGTAGGGCCCGGTGCAGGCAAGGAACTCCTTTATACAGCAAGAAGAGTTAAGTCCGAGGAGGCGCTAAGACTCGGAATAGTAAACCGCGTTGTTCCTCAGGAGACGCTGCTTGACGAGGTATTTGCTATGGCCGCTTCAATAGCGAAGAATGCGCCGATAGCTGTGCGCGCCGCGAAACGCTCGGTGAACACAGGCGTTCTGTGCGGTATGGATGAGGCTTTGGCGATAGAGCTGGAGAATTATTCCAATTGTTACGAGACTCAGGATCAAGTAAATGCAATGACGGCGTTTGTATCAAAGCAAGAGCCGAAACCTTTTGAGAATAAATAGGAGGCTGTATGAAAGTCGGAGTAATTGGTGCAGGAACAATGGGTTCCGGAATCGCGCAGGCATTTGCGAGCACACAGGGTTACGAAGTGGTACTCTGCGATGTATCGCAGGAATTTGCCGATAACGGAAAGCAGAGGATAAAGAAGGGTCTGGATAAGCTCGTTGCTAAAGGTAAGATGGAGCAGGCTGTAGCTGACGGAATTATAGGCAAGATAAGCACAGGACTCGCAGAGGACGTGTGCGACTGCGACCTCATCGTAGAAGCGGTGCTTGAAAAGATGGAGCTTAAGCAACAGCTTTTCTCTCAGCTCGACTTGATTTGCAAAGAGACGTGCATATTTGCTACGAACACATCGTCGCTTTCTATCACGGAGATGGGCAAGGGCATTAATCGTACTATCGTTGGCATGCATTTCTTCAATCCGGCGCCCGTAATGAAGCTCGTGGAGGTAATCACGGGACTTAATGCTCCAAAAGAGGCAGTCGACAGGATATGCGCTATAGTTGAGGAGATAGGCAAGACACCCGTTGTCGTAAATGAAGCCGCAGGATTTGTAGTCAACAGAATACTTATTCCGATGATCAATGAGGCGATAGGCATCTATGCGGATTCGACCGCTTCGATCGAGGATATTGACACGGCTATGAAGCTCGGAGCAAATCATCCTATGGGACCGCTCGCACTCGGAGACCTTATAGGACTCGACGTAGTGCTTGCAATTATGGAGGTTTTGCAGGCTGAAACCGGAGACCCCAAGTATCGGCCGCATCCGTTGCTCAAAAAGATGGTAAGGGGCGGATTGCTCGGAAGAAAAACGGGAGAGGGTTTCTTCAAGTATTGATAAATAATGACTTGTTTGTCAGCGGCATAGCAATTGCGATGCCGTTGTCTTTTGTAGAGTGTATTTATACCTTTTCTTTTTAACAAGATTACTTACGAATTAGCTTACGACGGTTTATTTAACAGTATGCATATGTTATAATTATGTAACAAATGTTAGCTAAGCAAGTAAACATTGACATTTAGAAATGGAGGTTATCATATGGGTAAAATAGGCAAGCGAGTACTCTCAGCTGTCGTTGCTCTTGTTATGTGTATCGCCGTATTGCCGACAAATATTTCATTTGCGGCCACGGATGTCTACACAAAAGTAACAAGTGCAGACGATATTGTTGATGGTGGCAAGTATGTTTTGGCGACCCTATATGAGGAAACGTACAAAGCTGTTGCAGGAACAGCCGATGGCAGTAACGCGATGGATGCCGTTGCAGTCGATGTTTCCGGCGATCAGATTACAAACCCAAGCACAGACCTGGTTTGGACGCTTGAAGCCGGCACAGGCGGGTTCTATCTTGTAAACAACGCAGGATCAAAGCTTTCGTGCGGCTCGTCAGGAACGGGTATATCCCTCAATTCAACAGGTATAACATGGGCATTTAACGTGTCAGGCGGGTTGTTTAATATCGTCCCGTCAACACAGTCTACAAGACAGTTGATGTATAGGATTTCTTCAGACCAGTACAGAGCATATGCTCAGTCGAATTTGGGAGCCAGCGATGACGGCAATTCGATAACAGTATTCAAACTCGATACTGCAGTTGAGCCTGAGTATACAGACATTGCCGATGTACGTGCATATGAGACAGGTGTTTCAGCGACAGTACAGGGAACGGTTACGTTCATAGACGGCAGAAACGTATACATTCAGGACAGCACAGGCGGTATAGACCTGTATCTGAATTCGGGCACTGTCCCTTCGACACTCGCCATAGGCGACAAGGTGCAGGCAACAGGAACGACTGCTGAATACAGGGGGCTGTTTGAGTTGTCGGGCATCGACGGAAACAATGCGGAAGTATTTAACGTGATTTCTACGGGAAATGAACTTCCTTTGGCTGAAGTCACACTCGCAGAGCTCGCTTCCGACGAAGATACGACGATACAGCTGATGGAGTCAACTCGCGTACTTATTAAAGGTCTGACGCTCGGCACGATCAATACGTCGGGTTCGACACCTGCTACAGATGCATATGGTAATTCGATCAATATCTACAAAATGCCCGAAACAAGCTTTGTTGAAGGCGATATAGTAGATGTTATCGCTATTGTAAGTTCGTTCAACGTCTATCAGCTCAGAGTTGCAAGCGCAAGTGATATAACCGCTGCGATAACTCTTCCTGCTGACCCCACAGATCATGATCCGATAACAACCATACCGGAGAATGTGCTGAATATTAAGCAGGCTAACCAGGCAGCTTCATCTGAGGAGATAACGGTCATAGGTCAGGTTGCGTATAAGTTCGCAGGCAATACGATAATACTGCAGGACTTGATTGATAACGAGATAATCGGTCTTCAGGTGTACGACTATTCGAATTTCGATTCATATGTAGTCGGCGATGTCGTTACGGTAAGCGGCACGACCGGCGTATATGGCGGCGTCAAACAGATAAGCAATGTTACAGACGTCACCGTAACGGATACAACACAGGAGCCTTTCCCAGCACAGGAGCTGTTAATAGCTCAGCTTCAGCTTGGAGGAGATAAATACGTATCCGAGTACGTAGTACTCCGTGATGCAACACTGGGCACATATTCCGCATCGGGAAATACAAGTGTTACACAGGGCACTTATACGACGAACATATACAAGGGTGCGGCATTCCCTGAAGGAATCGTTGCAGGCGATGTAGTTGATATCTATGCCGCTCAAAGCAAGTATGTAAGCAGTGGTCAGACCACATATCAGCTCAGAGTCGGGTCATCAGAGGACTATGTAAACACAAACGTATCGTATACTCCTATAGCCGATGTACGTGCATATGAGACAGGTGTTTCAGCGACAGTACAGGGAACGGTTACGTTCATAGACGGCAGAAACGTATACATTCAGGACAGCACAGGCGGTATAGACCTGTATCTGAATTCGGGCACTGTCCCTTCGACACTCGCCATAGGCGACAAGGTGCAGGCAACAGGAACGACTGCTGAATACAGGGGGCTGTTTGAGTTGTCGGGCATCGACGGAAACAATGCGGAAGTATTTAACGTGATTTCTACGGGAAATGAACTTCCTTTGGCTGAAGTCACACTCGCAGAGCTCGCTTCCGACGAAGATACGACGATACAGCTGATGGAGTCAACTCGCGTACTTATTAAAGGTCTGACGCTCGGCACGATCAATACGTCGGGTTCGACACCTGCTACAGATGCATATGGTAATTCGATCAATATCTACAAAATGCCCGAAACAAGCTTTGTTGAAGGCGATATAGTAGATGTTATCGCTATTGTAAGTTCGTTCAACGTCTATCAGCTCAGAGTTGCAAGCGCAAGTGATATAACTGAGACGCTTATAGTTGACGATCCGATTTCGGACGAAATTATTCCCGAAAACGTCCTCAACATAAATGAGGCGCTTGCCGCCGTTGCAAACGAGCAGATAAGCGTTATCGGACAGTTGGTATACCGCTACGGTAACTACGACTCGATGAATTCTGCAATACTGCAGGATGTCATTAACGGTGAGATAGTAGCGATACAGCTTTACAACTCGCTTGACGACTACGATATAGGCGATATTGTGGTTGTGACGGGTACAAAGAGCGTGTACGGTGGTGTTCCACAGGTTCAGAGCTTGACTGCTACGACGCTCGTTAAGCCTGCTGCCGAGACGACACTCATACCGGCACAGGAATTTACAACGATTGCTTCAATGCTCGAGAATAAGGCTACGTTGCTCTCTGAGTGGGTACTCCTTAGGGAAGTGACACTTGGCGAATACAATAGCAACGGAACCACTTATGTTACAGATTCTATGGGCACACAGATTGGCATTTATAGAGCGGCTTCATATCCTACAGGTGTTACTGCAGGCGAAGTAGTTGACCTTTATGCTTGCTTGTCCGCATATAACACAACAACTCAGCTGCGCGTAGGCAGCCAGACCGATTACGTGGTGTTGAACGATACTTCGGCACCCGTTGTGGAATTCGGCACATTGCTTGATGCTGAGGTAGGCAAGGATTACACCGTTAACGCCACCATAACCGATAATGTCGGAGTGGTATCCGCAAGTCTTGAATGCACGTTCAACGGCGGAACTTCTGCTACGACAACATACGATATGACCTACAATGAGACAACCGGAAAATATGAGTGTGTAATACCCGGAAGCAGCATCGTTGTTGGAGTTACAAGCCTTTCATTGACAATAAACGCTTTGGATGAAGCCAATAACAACGGTACCGCATCCACAACGGTTACAGTTAACGATCTACCCAGAATAACAAGCGTTCAGCCTGAACCCAACAGTGCGACTTATGACGACAAGCGTCCGAACATAATCGCAGTATTTGAGAATGCGGGCGAGAATCCCACTGTCGAGATGTATCTTGACGGTATGCCACTTACCGATGTTGTAGTTGATGGCGAAACTGCAACGTACACGCCCGCGTCCAACATGGAGGACGGCAAATATACCGCAAAGGTCGTCATTACAAGAAGTGACAACAAGTCATGCGAATTGGTCTGGACATTTACAGTTGGTCAGCCTCAGTATTCGTTGTACTTCGGACAAATTCACTCCCATACGGCTGAGTATTCCGATGGCGCAGGTACGCTCGAGGATGCTTTCGAGTATGTAATGAATCTCCCCGATTCGGAGAATGTTGACTTTCTCGCAGTAACGGACCACTCCAACTACTTTGACACCGCTAGCAATCTCGGTAACTTCGCAGACGCATCTGCAGGTAAGCTGACTGCTGACGGAACACAAACATTGTGGCAGGAGGCTAAGACTACAACGGCGCACTACAACTCGATTGTTGCCGATAAGGTGTTCTGCTATGGCTTTGAAATGACATGGAGTGGACAATATGGTCACATGAACATATACAACACCGTCGGTTTCGAGAGCCGCAACAATCCCGATTACGTAATAAAGGGCGGCCCGGGATTGACTAACTTCTACAATAGACTTAAGCAGTTCCCCAATGCATTGGGTATGTTCAACCATCCCGGCACGACGTTCGGAACATTCGAGGATTTTGCACATTGGGATCCTGCAATCGACTCGATAGTAACGATGATCGAGGTCGGTAATGGTGAAGGACAGGTTGGCGGAGGCTCATACTGGCCCAGCTACGAGTACTATACACTCGCACTCGACAAAGGTTGGCACGTAGCGCCTACAAACAATCAGGATAACCACAAGGGCAAGTGGGGTAACGCGAATACGACACGTACAGTAGTACTTACAGATAACTTCACAGAAGAAGGCATCTATCAGGCTATGCGTGACAGAGCTATCTATTCTACAGAGGACCATAACCTTGAGATAATGTACACTCTGAATAACATGCCCATGGGTTCGATTATCGATGCGACGGACAACGTACACATTTATGCATCGATAAGCGATCCGAATGCCTCGGACGTGATAGGTCTGGTATCTGTTGTTGTAAACGGCGGCGTAACTGTATATACCCAGGAGTTCAATTCCAATACCGGCATACTCGATGTAACACTGCCCAGTGATTACTCGTACTACTACATTAGAGTAGATCAGGCAGACGGAGATATCGCAGTTACCGCACCGGTTTGGACAGGCGAAGTAAGCAAGGTCGGAATAAGCTCCGTAACAAAGGACACGGTAATCGAGGTCAAGGGCGAGCCGACCACAGTTACAACAAAGATTTACAACTACGAGACATCGGATATGACTGTCGACAGTATCGTTTACAGTCTGCGTATAGGTCAGGGTGACTTTACGATTCTCGATACAGTTGAGAATCCCATTACAGTCACGACAATGACCGAGAACGAGACGTCCTATGTATTCACACCCACTACCATAGGTGCACAGACGCTCAAGGTAACGGTATATGCGACACTCGGCACGACACCGTATGTATTCACATACAATATGGATCTCGACGTGCTTGACCCCACAGAGCTTATTGATGTAGCTATAGATGCCGGACATTCAAACTTCTATATCTCAGGCAACTACGCCGGAAGCGATGCGGCATTCATAGAGCTGTGTGCGAAAAACGGTATCAGAGTTGAATACATCACCGATGATATCACCTCAGACGCACTCGCAGATAAGGCTTTGCTCGTTCTTACGGTACCTTATGGCGGATGGCAGACTGTAGGTGTAGAAAACCTCTATACTCAGGATGAACTCGATGCCATAAAGTACTATGCGGATAACGGCGGCAATGTTATTGTCTGCTCGAAGTCTGACCGCGGCAACCCCACTGCCGAGGAAGAGATGGCACATAACATATCAAACGCCATACTCGAGGCGATTGGAGCAACAAGCAGAGTTGCAAACGGTATCGTAGTTGACGAGGTAGAGAAGGAGAACGAAGCATACAGACTGTACTTTGATACAGAGTACAACTATAACTATGACTCACCGTTCCTCTACAATGTTTTCGAAACGACGAATAATTCGTTCAGTTGCTACAATGGCGCTCCGATCATACCGGGTGCAAATGCAACGGAAATCATTCAGGGTTTCACAACGACATGGGGTGCCAACTATACGGCAGACTTTGGTGGTTCAAGCTCTTACGTTCCGGTTTATGCTGAAGATACTGTCGTAGTTCCCAAGGATGAGGTCTCGGTAATGGTATCTGAGACACTACCAGGCGGCGGATGGCTGTTGGTATCGGGCGTAACGTTCTTCTCGACATTCGAGGTCTCTGTAACCGTTGAGAACTCGACCACGCTCCAGAACAGCAACTATCAGATCGTCATGAACATAATAAATATGCTCAAGCCCGAACCCACTATCACTCCTATAGCGGATGTTCATGCGGCTGAGGAGGGCGTAAGGTTCACTATTGAAGGTATCGTGACGAGTAACGCATCCGGCTATGATCAGGATACAGCGTTCTTCGATTGTATTTACGTTCAGGATGTTACGGGCGGTATTAACCTATTCCCTGTAGATGGTAATTTCTGCATCGGACAAAAAGTACGCGTTCAGGGCACTACAAGCTCTTACAACGGTGAGCGTCAGCTCGCAGTAAGCACCATCGAGTGCATTGACGAGATGATTAACCCCGTTGAACCAACTTTGGTAACTTGTGCAGAGGCTATGAGTCCTGCAAATACAGGTAAGCTTCTGAAGGTCGTTGGTGTTGTACAGAGCCTCGGCTACAGCTCGGACGGCGCACTTGAGACAATAATGGTTGAGGATTCGACGGGCGTTGCAAGAGTATTCATCGATGGATACATTATGAGCGAGTACACCGGTCTTGACGACATTGCAGTAGGTGACGATGTAGAGGCCATAGGCCTTGGCTCAATAACTGTAGATACCGAGGATGTTACGACAGCGGACAGCATTCCGCGTCTGAGGGTAAGAAACCGCTCCGAGATTACGTACAGCACTCCTGTGAATTGCGTTGACGTAACTATCTCCCACAACGAGTTTGGCACGACGACACCTGTCGCAGGTACGTACGAAGTCGAGGTAGGAAGCGAGTACACCGTAGGATTCACGGCTAATGCAGACTGTGAGCTCGTAAGCGTACTGGTAAATAGCGTTGAGGCGATTGACGACGTAGTAAACGGCGCACTTACACTCACAATCGACGAGGCGACCGAGATTGAAGCAGTATTTGCCGAGATTCCGCCCGAGATGGTAGACGTCACAATCTCCCACAACGAGTTTGGCACGACGACACCTGCCGCAGGTACGTACGAAGTCGAGGTAGGAAGCGAGTACACCGTAGGATTCACGGCT
>SAMEA3663283__coassemble_1039_pt1 | contig 20338 bp, 14 predicted proteins | sample SAMEA3663283__metabat2_low_PE_022 | metagenome-assembled genome bin SAMEA3663283 (sample SAMEA3663283) | pig gut metagenome | biome: pig gut; feature: pig-associated habitat; material: faeces | place: China | collected 2013
TTTCGGACAGTCACCGCATGTCGCCACACCTTGTTTTGACGCACACTGACGAATGCCGCAAAGACTATCGCAGAATACGGTTTTAACCCCATCGGCACGACAGCCTTTACAGTTGATATGTTCGGGCAAAATGGGAGTACTATTTAACTCGGACCATAGTTTTGCGGTTTTCTCGCGCAACGCTTGATCGTCATTTATCGTTGCGATATATGCATCGCATTTTTCACAATCCAATCCGCAGTATGCAATCATATTTCTCACGGTTACGTACCCCTCAATCCGATTATCGCTCCGAATCCTTTCGGGAAAAACAGCGGCACAACGGCATTGCACCGGTTGCCGCTGCATATGGCTTTTTATGCGTTATTCTTCTTTCTTGCCGTCAAGCCTATTTTCCATCGTCTTTCTGACCGCGCGGATTATGTTCTCATAACCCGTACAACGGCACATGTTGCCCGAGAGCAGTTTTCTTATCTCATCATCGGAAAACCTTCTATTCTGCTCTAAGAGCGCGACGCTGCTCATCAGGAAGCCCGGGGTACAGAAGCCGCATTGTATCGCAGCCTCGTCGACAAATGCCTGCTGCAAATCGATGAGCGTGCCGTCGGGATTGGTAAGTCCCTCGAGCGTTCTTATGTGCTTGCCATCCGCCCAAATGGCGAGGTAGATGCAGGAGTTGTACGTCTCACCGTCGATTATTACGGTGCACGCTCCGCACTCACCTACCTCACAACCCTTCTTGACACTCGTGTGCTTGTGTTCATCGCCCCTAAGCAGATCTGTGAGCGACAGGCGCGGGTCTATATAGGACTCGTAATCTCTACCGTTTAGATTATAGCTTATTTTCACCTTTTCCATTACAGCACACCTCCCGCAAGTCTTACGCTCTCGCGCAATGCCCTGAGTGTCAGCTCATGTACAAGCTGCAGTCTGAATTCCTTTGTAGCACGCCAGCTCGTTCTCGGCATAACATCGTTGAGTGCCGCGTCCGCGCAAGCCATAAACGTCTCCTCACATACGGGCTTGCCCTTTGCCGCAAGTTCCGCACTGTGTGAGCGTATCGCTGTAGGAGCCGCAACGCCAAACGCCACTCTTACGTCCTCAAATACGGTCTTATCCGCAGACAGCTTTACGTTTACGGAACAGCCAAGCGTCGCAATATCCATCGCCGAACGCATCGAGTATTTTATATAGTGGCCGAAATATCCCTCGTAGTTTTCCTTTTTAATCAGTATCGCGGTGAGCAGCTCGCCCGGACGCAGGTCGACACGTCCTGCCCCAACCTGATACTCTCTGAGGGTTATGCGCCTTACTCCGTCGGGACCTGTCAACTCTACCTCGGCATCCCACGCATGAAGCGTTGAAGCGGTATCTGCGCTCGTCACGCCGTTTGATATGTTTCCGCCTATCGTGCCTATGTTTCTTATCTGAGGGCCGCCGACCTTATCCGCCGCCTCACAGAGCACGAGCATATGCTCACGCAGTATCGGGTTTGCGGTTATATGCGAAAAGCTCGTAAGAGGCAGTATTCTTATCGTACCGTCGTCGTCCATACTCACGCCTCTGAGCTCGTCGAGCTTGTATATTGAAATCAACTCCGCACCGCTCAGTTTGCCCTCGCGTATTTTTATGAGAACGTCGCTTCCGCCGGCGATTATTACCGCATCGGGGTGTTCTACCCGCAAGCTTACGGCGTCGCTTACGCTCTTTGCTTCGTAAATTGCGCTGATATCGTACATGCCTACCTCCTTACTTTATAAGCCCTTCTTCACTGAACCTCTTAAACAGCACATGGGGCGTCATGGGTGCCTCATCTATACCTACGCCCGTCGCCTGCAGTATCGCGTTTCTTATGGCAGGTGCGGCGGGTACCGCGGGGGGTTCGCCCAATGCCTTTGTACCGTATGCGCTCGTAGGCTCATAGAACTCTACAAACTGCGCCTCGAGATGCGGATGATCCATAGTCGTGGGGAGCTTGTAGTCGAGCAGATTGCCGTTCAGCGGTTTGCCCGTATTCTGGTCGTACTGCAATGTCTCGTACAGTCCGTAACCAATCGACATACTCATTCCTCCGTGCACCTGTGCCTCGGCAAGCTGCGGATTTATCAACATACCTGCGTCGTGAACGTTTATGAGTTTCAGTATCTTTACCTTGCCAAGCGGTATATCGACCTCGACCTCCGCAAACGCGCATCCCATTGAGAATGCATTTGAAGTACACTGATGTGTGCTCTCGGCCGTGATATGCTCGGCATTCGTCATACTGTAGAGCGCCTCTGTCGCGACGTCTCCAACCGTCATAAGCGTTTCGCCGGTATCCTGACGGACTATATTGCCGTTTTCTATATCGAGCAAATCCGCTTCGGTGTTCGCTATTCTCGCCGCCTGCTTGAGTATCTTGTCCTTGAGCAGTTCCGCGCTCTGCCTTATCGCCATTCCGCCGACATAAGTCTGTCTAGAAGCGTATGCGCCCGTACCGAACGGCGTAATATCGGTGTCCTGAGTCGATACCACATGAACGCTCTCAAACGGAATGCCTATGGTATAAGCCGCCATCTGTGCAAACGCAGTATCTGCACCCTGGCCTATCTCCGTTTCGCCTATCTGCAGCTGTACCGAGCCATCCTGGTTCAATACAAGTCTGCAGGATGACGCCTCGAGAGATATGGGCCATACCGCAGTGTTGTACCAGAATATGCTCATGCCTATGCCACGCCTTATATCGCCGGTCTGGTTGGTGTATTCCTTGCGCTTTTTCTCGAAATCTATATATGCGGCACCCTTCTTGATGCACTCTCCGAGACTGTCGTAATAGTTCCTGTTCTTGGAGAATGCGTCGTAGAAGCCCTCCTTCATCATGTTGATGCGCCTAAACTCAACAGGATCCATGCCGAGACTCTTTGCTATGTCCTCAACGTGGCTTTCCATGGCAAATGTTATCTGGGGTATTCCGTAAGCTCTCATTGCGCCCGCGGCAGGCTTATTCGTAAACACCGTGTATACATCCGCCTTAGTTGCAAGTTCGTCATTATAGAGCTGTGCGAATGCGCTCGACGCCTTTGCGATTACGCCATGTCCGTGTGAAGCGTATGCGCCTTGACACGAGAATCCCTCGAGTCTCCTTGCCACAAAACGTCCGTCGGGTCTGTAATACGTCGTTATGTGGAAGCGCATTGCGTGACGCACGCGCGTGCAGGTAAACGTCTCTTCACGCGTGAGTTCGAGCTTTACACAGCGTCCGCCCACGAGGGTCGTCAGATACGCATTCAGCGGCTCATACAGCGCATCCTGCTTGTTGCCGAAGCCGCCGCCTATGTACGGCTTAATGATCCTTACATTGCCCCACGGTATATCGAGTGCCTGCGCTACAACTCTCCTTACTATGTGAGGTATCTGAGTCGAACTTACGACTACTATCCTGCCGTTTTCCATATAGGCATATGAGCCCGCATTTTCAATATGGCAATGCTGCACCGTAGGAACCGAATACCACTTGTCGTAGCAGAGCAGTCCCTCCTGCTTTATGGCTTCCTCGTAATTGCCGTTTTCATAACCTGAATGGGCGAGGATGTTGTTCTTAAAGTTTTCATGGAGCTGCGGTGCGCCCTCCTGCATCGCCTCTATTGGATCGAGCACAAACGGATATTCCTCATACTCTACTTTAATCGCTGCCAAAGCCCTCTTTGCAACTACCTCGTCGACCGCTATTACCGCCGCAATATCATCTCCGTAATAGCGTACCCTCGATGTAAGAAGCTGTTTGTCCGCGACATCCTGATGTGCAGGGTCCGTCGACCACGGATGCCCCGCCGTCGGGAACTTGTTCTGTGGCACGTCAAAGCAGGTCACTATCTTAACCACGCCGTCGATCTTCTCCGCCTCGCTCGTATCTATCCGGATAACCCTGCCGTTTGCTATTGTCGAGTGAAGTATCTTTGCAACGAGATACTTCTTCTCGTAAAAGTCATCGGTGTACCTTGCACGTCCGGTGACCTTGTCGTAGGCATCGACCCTTTTTACGCTCTTTCCAATACTCATGCTGCTTCCTTCCTTTAGTTCTTATATATATAACTCATATTTGTCACATTAAACAATCCTTCGTCCGTAAGCCTTACTTCCGGTATGACCGGCAACGCCAAGAAACTTAGAAGTATAAGCGGATCGCTGCCCTCCGGTGCGCCCACGAGTCTTGCCGCATCTATGAGTGCCCTCTGCTTCCTAAGAACTTCCTCTATAGGGGCATCGGTCATAAGTCCCGCAATCGGCAGAGGCAGTCTCGCAAGCACTATCGACTGATGAACAACCGCAAATCCTCCGCCGCATTCCTTGAGCGCTTCGACTGCGAGCATCATGTCATCGTTGTTTTCGCCGAGTACCACGATGTTGTGCGCATCGTGGGTGACGCTTGCCGCAATGGCGCCGCGCTCTATACAGAGTCCTTCGACTATACCCAAACCGATGTTGCCCGTCGCGTGATGTCTCTCTATGACCGCAAGCTTGTCGAACCTTCTGTCGGGTACGAACTCACTGTCTCTGAAATGTACATCCTCGTATACGAGTTTGGTCACCAATTGCCCCGGCACGGTCTTGATCACCGGGAACTTCACGGTGTAGTCGCCGTTGTTCTCCGATGCACCAATGACGCTCGCCTTGAGCGAGAACCTTTCTTTTGTAAGAGGCGCCATGTTTACCGTGTTCAATACGTCCGCCGGCAGTATATGTCCTATGTCGCACGACCTGTCGGTGTAGCGTTTGCCCATTGCAAACACGTCTATTACATTGAAGTCGCGCAGGTTGTCAAACAACACCATAGTTGCCCTATATCCCGGTGCTATTGCGCCCTGTCGTTTGAGCCCGTATGTCCTTGCTGCATTGTACGACGCCATACATACGGCATCTATCGGGTCTATACCGCATTTGACCGCAAGCTTTGCTATGTAGTTTATATGGCCCTCGCGGAGTATGTTCTCTATGTGCTTGTCGTCCGTGCAGAACATCATGTTCTTTGTCGGAAGCTTTGCATCGGCTATGGCACAAAGCAGCTCTTCCATGCCGTTTGCCGCAGAACCTACGCGTAACAAAATGCTCATGCCCGCACGAAGCTTTTCCAAAACCTCGTCAAAGCATGAGCACTCGTGATCCGTACCCGGTCCGGCAACACAATACGCATTGAGTTCTTTTCCCGATACCAGCGGAGCGTGACCGTCTATGACTCTGCCGTCAAAGAGTGTAAGCTTGTCAAGCATGGTCTCCTCGCCGTTAGTGGTGGAGACGTAGTCCATCACTTCTCCCAGTCCGAGCATTCTCGACTTCTGCGCAAGCTGTTTCATGTCGTCCGCGTATATGCTCGCGCCCGCGTGGTCAAACGGAGTCGCCGGCACACAAGACGGCATCATAAAATACACCCAGAGCGGCATCATGTTGGACATCTTGTACATCGCCCAAATGCCCTCAGTGCCGCAGACATTCGCTATTTCGTGCGGATCTGCTATAACTGCGGTCGTACCTTGGGGAAGCACCACCCTCGCGTACGAATTGGGCGTCACCATAGACGACTCTATATGTACATGGGCGTCTATGAAACCGGGGCACAGATATGCCCCCTTGGCGTCATACTCGTTTTCACACGAATACTCGCCCACTCCAATGATCGTATCTTCATAGACGGCTACATCAGCCTTTATGATCTCATGAGTGAATACATTTACAACATTTGCATTCTTGATTACGAGAGTTGCACTGCCTGTGCGCGCAGCGTCGATTCGCTCTTTAAGCTCTGTATTATTCGTATTTCATCCCCTCCGTCTCAATTTTTACTATTATATCAAAGTACTCGGTTGCATACAATATATTTGTTAATCAAAATAAAAATTTTGTCTGTCTGAATTCTCTTTTATTTGCGCTTATAAACACACATTCTGCATTTTTAATCACCCCGCGCCCGGTCGCACGTTCCTTTTATGTTCATTGGGTTATATTTAATATACAATTATTCTTATGGTCACAGTGCGTCCCCCACAGGGCCGAAAAACCCGTACACTTGCCGTCGAAAATCTGCCCATAACGCCTGAGCTTTTGTGCATTTGACATTACCGCGCGCTTTTTCATGCCATCATCGGTACATTTTTGCCGTATGCAGTCTCCGAAGCGGTAATTTCTATTGTGATATCACACACATTCACGGCATACGGCGGTATGCAAGTTGTCGACCGTTGCATAAAACGGCATCTATTTGCATTGAGTTTCACTACAAAAATACAATTGCATTTCCATGGCTACAGGTATAGAATTATCTTGTAATTTTTTGAAAATTTGCCATGTATGGTATAACAATACGGAGGTAAGAAAACGATGAGCAAAATCACAACGGCAGCAGAAGCCCTCTCCCACATCAAAGATGGCGATACCGTTATGGTAGGCGGTTTTTTGCAGGGAGGAAGCCCCGAGTACATTCTTGACGCTATGGTGGAAAATACCGCCCGTCATCTGACTATTGTCAACAATGACATGGGAACGCCCAACACCAACATGGTTCGCGTGCTTGAAAACGGACGCGCCGACAAGCTTATCTGCACGTACATAGGACAGAATCGCACCGCACAGGTGATGTACAACGAAAACCCCGAGAGCATAGAGCTCAATCCCCAGGGTACTCTCGTTGAGAGGATTCGCTGCGGTGGATACGGCATACCCGCATTCTACACTCCCACAGGCATAGGCACACTTATTGCCGAGGGCAAGGAAATCAGAGAGTTTGACGGCAAAGAGTATCTGCTTGAGCCGGCACTTCGCGGCAATGTCGGTATTGTAAGGGCGTCTGTAGTTGACGAATTCGGCAACTGTTACATGAAGGGTTCCACAAAGAACTATAACGCTATCATACCTCAAGCCTGCGACTACTGCGTAGTTGAGGCAGAGGAGCTCGTCCCCATCGGTTCTATCGACCCGGAGCTCATCACCGTTTCCGGAATATTCATCGACGCTATCGTAGTAGTACCTAAGGAGGCATAATCATGGATAACAAGAATTTTATCGCAAAGCGCGTTGCAATGATGCTCCACGACGGAGACGTCGTTAACCTCGGCATAGGACTTCCCACATTGGTTGCAAACCACATCCCCGAGGGAATAAGCGTTACCGTTCATGCTGAAAACGGTGTAATAGGCGCAGGTTCACACGCAGAGGAGCATAACACCGACGTAAACATATTCGATGCGGGCGGAATGTATATCACAACAGCACCCGGCGCGAGCGTAATCCACAGCGCAGATTCATTCGGAATCATCCGCGGCGGCCATATAAACGCCACCATACTCGGAGCACTCCAGGTAGATGAAAAGGGCAACCTAGCAAACTGGACAGTCCCCGGCAAGAAGGTCACCGGCATGGGCGGAGCAATGGACCTCGTTGCAAGTGCGAAACTGGTAATCTGTGCTATGGAGCATACAGCTAAGGGCAACCCCAAAATACTCAAGAGATGCACATTCCCGCTTACGGGTGCTGGCGTTGTAGACCTCATCGTCACAGAGATGGGCGTTATCCGCGTCACAGATGACGGACTGCTTCTCGAGGAGATCGCCGACGGTTACACAGTCGAGCAGGTACAGGCGGCAACAGAAGCAGAGCTCAAGATAGCCCCCGACCTCAAGGTAATCAAGTTCGAAGACTGATCGCAAGAATATGGAACGAAATAAACTTTAATATAGGAGGCACATAATGAAGGATATCGTATTGGTAGGCGCCTGCAGAACAGCTATCGGTTCGTTTGGCGGCACACTCAAGGACACCCCCGCCGCAGATCTCGGAGCAATCGTCATAAAGGAATCCGTAAGGCGCGCAGGCATCAAGCCCGAGGATATTGACGAAGTCGTGATGGGCTGTGTACTTCAGGCAGGTCTCGGTCAGAACGTAGCACGTCAGGCTGCAATTAAGGCCGGACTCCCCATCGAAACACCTGCAATGACAATCAACAATGTCTGCGGGAGCGGTTTAAAGTCGGTCAACGTCGCAGCGGCATTGATAAACGCGGGTGAAGCGGATGTAGTGCTCGTAGGCGGCATGGAAAACATGAGCCTTGCACCCTATGCTCTCCCCAAGGCTCGTTTCGGATATCGCATGAGCATGTGCGAGGATAAGATAGTCGATACAATGGTAAAAGACGGTCTGTGGGAAGCATTCAACGGCTATCACATGGGCGTTACGGCAGAGAATGTCGCAGAACAGTACGGCATTACAAGGCAGATGCAGGACGAGTTTGCCGCGCAGAGCCAGCAGAAGTGCGAAGTTGCACAGAACAACGGCTACTTTGACGAGGAGATAGTACCCGTACCCGTAAAGATCAAGAGAGAAACCGTAGAGTTCAGACGCGACGAATTCCCCCGTCAGGGCGTAACCGCAGACGGTCTTGCAAAGCTTAAGCCCGTATTTAAGGCAGACGGCACAGTTACAGCCGCAAACGCATCGGGTATAAACGACGGCGCGGCGGCAGTCATAGTCATGTCGGCAGAGAAGGCAGCAGAGCTCGGCGTAAAGCCCATGGCAAGGATAGTCGCATCCGCATCGGCAGGCGTTGAGCCCAGCATAATGGGTATCGGTCCGGTAGCCGCATGCAGAAAAGCACTTGCAAAGGCAAAGCTCACTGTTGACGATATCGACCTCATCGAAGCCAACGAAGCATTTGCAGCACAGTCGCTCGCAGTAACAAAGGACCTCGGTTGGGACACATCTAAGGTCAACGTGTCCGGCGGCGCTATAGCGCTCGGCCATCCCATAGGTGCAAGCGGATGCCGTATACTTGTCACACTGCTCTACGGCATGAAGCGGCTCGGCAAAAAGACAGGTCTTGCGACACTTTGCGTAGGCGGCGGCATGGGCGTCTGCACAATCGTCGAAATGCTGTAAGCCATCAACGAGACAGAATTTAGTAAGCGACCGCCCTTAACGGGCGGTTTATTCTATACATTGTATGAATTTTGCAAAATGGCTATTGATTTTTGACAATAGGTAATCTATAATATTCAAGTCGCATTTGCTGGTGTAGCTCAGTAGGTAGAGCACGTCATTGGTAATGACGAGGTAGTCAGTTCGAATCTGATCACCAGCTCCAAATTATACAGACTCGAGAGGGTCTGTTTTTTTATGTTTGCTTGCCCCGTTTTTCGACTTTTTTATCTAAGCTCCGTGCCCTGTTCTTATCCTTCCGATATCCAAAATATGCTATACTGTGAGAGTATGCTTACAGCTTAACGTTCAAACTCAGACGTTATTCGGAATGAGGTAATTATGGAGATTGCAAGGATAGCACCACACGGTACTATGTTTCATTTTAAAACGGGTGAGTCGTGGGACCTCAACTGTTTTCTCATAGAGCGTGAGAACAGATTGTATCTCATAGACACGGGGAGAGGCTGTGCTGATGCGCAGGAAATGCGCCACTATATCATCTCCAAGTACTCCGGTAAACAGCTCATCGTAATAAACACTCACTATCATTGGGACCATACTTGGGGAAACGGTGTGTTCTCCGACTGCATGATAATAGCAAACAGCCTGTGCCCCGAACTCTACAAAGCCGAATTTTCAAGTCTCGCCGGCTCCGTGCGCTCCGCAGGAGAACCCACGCTCTGCCTGCCGAGTGTCACCATAGATTCGCGCCTGCATATAGCCTTCGACAAACTTTTGCTGTTTACCGCAAAGGGACACACGCCCGACGGGCTTTGCGTGCTTGACGAGATTGACGGTACACTCTATGTGGGCGACTGCATAGGGGATAAGGTTGATATGCCTCTGCCCGAGCTCGACGACACCGTGCAAGATTACGCGCATACACTTGAAGTCCTCGAAAGGTTGCAGTTTGATAAGCTTCTTTCGGGGCACAACGTACCGCTTACCAAAAGCTTTTTAAGTACGATAAAGGCGGAGCTGAAAAAAGGGCTGTAAACTCTCGCAAGCGGAGCTTTGTACCTTTTTGAGACGCAAACGTAAACAAACGGGGTACAAACCGCTCTATACTGACCAATCTTGCCTTTATAGTGATATAATTGTAAATAAAACGGAATCCGACCACGAAATTGACCGATTTTATTCGTACTATATAACAGAGGTATTTTAATGAAAAGAGAGCACGAGCTCATAAACCGTATATACGTTGCAAAGACAGACCCCGATGCCGCAGACGCGCTTATACGCAACAATATGGGCTTTATAAGGGCAGAAACCGCAAAGTTTCTAAAGAGGATACCCATAGAGGGCAAGGACGACGAATTAAGCATCGCAATGCTCGCGTTCCACGAGGCGGTCCAAAGCTATGACAGGATAAGAGGTGCGTTCCTGTCTTATGCCGCGACCGCGATACGCAACAGGCTCATAGACTATTATCGCAAGGAGAGCCGGCACAAGGCGGATATCTCCACCGAAACCGTCATAGACGATTCCGGCAGGACTTTACTCGATATGCTTGACACGGGGCACGATGAGATAGCGGAGCTCTCGCAAAGAAACGCAGCGAAAGAGGAAATCTACGAATATGCCGCTGAACTCAAGAAATTCGGAATATCTCTCACCGATGTCGCTGACAACAGCCCCAAGCAAAAGCGCACAATGCTCGCCTGCCATGAGGCGCTCGGGTACATGAGAAGCAATCAAGCGCTTATAGACAAGATGCTCGACACGCTGAGGCTTCCGCTTGCAGAGCTCACACTCGGCTCGGGCATTGAGCGCAAAACACTCGAAAGACACAGAAAATACATGGTAGCGATAATTCTCGCCTTTACCAACGGTTTTGAGATAATAAGAGGCCATCTCTGCCGCATTGCTCCCCACAAGGAGGTAAGCAAATTATGAAGTTCATGATACTCGAATGTCATCCAGGCTACGCTGTAGCAATTGACGAAAATGGGCGCTATGTAAAAATCGCCAACCTTTCCTATGAGGTTGGTCAGGTAGTTGAAAATCCCGTATTCATGAAGACATTTCCCGCAAAGGCATCGTCGCTTGCCAAGCGCATAAGCGCACTTTGTGTCGCGGCGGCATGCTTCGTATTCCTGTACTTTACGATGATAAAGACGAACTTCATAGTTGCGGGACAGGTAAACATAAAGATAAATCCCGAAGTCAGTATGTCTGTGAGCAGCTCGGGCAATGTATTGAAGCTCGCCGCACTCAACGCAGACGGAAGACTTCTCATTGCAGATTACTCATACATAGGTAAGAAGGCGTCAACAGTATCTGACGAACTTATACAGCGCGCCGTTTTGATGAACTTTCTCAACGAAGGCGGTGCGGTCAAGATAACGTTCACGGACGGGACGAATATCACAGCACTTGTAGAAGACCTTGAAGAGCTTCTTAAGAGCAATCACATAACGCTGATAATACTTCCTGAGGGTAACACAAACGCAGCGGTGCCGTCGGCGACAAATACGCCTGCGCCTCAGGTATCGCCGGTTACGGGAGCGCCGTCACAGACGCCGACCCCCTCGCCCGAAGCTTCGCCGGTGCAAGCACCCACATCTGCCCCGTCCGCCACGCAGGCGCCACAGTCCACCCCGAGACAGATAATTTCAAGTGACGAGGCGATACGCATTGCACTCAATACGATGCACTCTTCAAACCTCACAGTATTGTCATGTGAGTACGATGCGGACTCATACGAGTACGAGGTAGTTATAAGGTCAAACGGCATGGAGTTTGAGTACGAAATCGACGCCGTAACGGGAACCATATTGTCGTGCGAATCGGAGGCGCTGAACGACGACGATGACGATGATGACGATGATGACGATGATGACGATGATGATTGATAGGAGCGGCGAGTTTTCGAGCGCTCGATATACTTCGGCTAAATGATAGGTAAATCCGCGGCACACGAGCAGTCGCGGATTCGTTTTTAAAGCTTGTCCAGCCACAGCCTCGCCACGCCGCTTTTTGCCTTGGTATTACTTAAAACTCTCTGTAAACAAAGCGCAGTTTATCAACCGTGTAGCGCAACAAAGAAGCATCAAAATGTTTTTTTGGAAGATTTTCCCGACTACCCCGATTCCATGTAAACACACACCGTATCCTTATAATATGACAAACGTCAATAATGCGAAAGGAATTAATGATATGAAGACAACAAGAACGATACTCGCCCTTGCAATCGCACTGATGTCGCTTGCATTGGTCATCATCGGATGCGGCACAGCTAAAAGCGCAGTTGCGGGCACAATGATACTCAGCATCAACCCCGAGATTGAGATCGATTATGACAGCGACGGCATAGTAGTCGGCCTCGAAGGCAATAACGACGACGGCAAAGCCGTAATAGAAGGCTACTCATACGAAGGCAAGATTTGCCACGTAGTCGCAGGCGAGCTCGTATCGAAGATATACGAGATGGGCTACTTCGCAAATAACATCGAGGAGATAAGGCTCGACATCACACAGGGTTCAAAGCTCCCCAGCGAACAGTTTGTTGCAGACGTCAGGAATGCCATTAAGTCCGCCACGGAAGGCTACGGCTTCACAAAGCCCGTCACCACACTCAATCAGGGTTCAGGCACAGAGAGCATTATCACACTCGACGAGGCTAAGGCTATCGCAGTCGCTCACGCCAATGTCACAGACCCCATTTTCAAGGATTGCGAGCTCGATGACGGCATCAAGTACGATATCGAGTTTATCGCAGGTGACCGCGAGTACGATTATGAGATAGACGCAGCCACAGGCGCTGTTATCGAGTATTCCTCCGAGCCGGTCCACACCGACCCCTCACAGCCTGCACCCGAACCCGCACCCGAGAACATTATCACTCTCGACGAAGCTAAGGCAATAGCCGTCGCTCACGCCAATGTCACAGACCCCATTTTCGGAGAATGCGAACTTGAGCTCCCCGAAAACGAGTATGATATCGAGTTCTTCGCAGATGGACGCGAGTACGACTACGAAATCGACGCGACTACGGGCGCAATAAAGTGGTATCATTCCAAGCCCGTATGCGGCAACGATGACCCCGCACAGCCCTCTCCCACACCTGCTCCCGAAGGCATTATCACTCTCGACGAGGCAAAGGCCATAGCAGTTGCTCACGCCAACGTAACAGACCCGGTATTCGGTCACTGTGAGCTCGATATTCGTGAGAACGAGTACGACATTGAGTTCTTTGCAAACGGCCGCGAGTACGACTACGAGATACACGCCGTAACGGGTGCGATACTCGACTACGACTCCGAGCCCATCGACGACGATGATCACCCCGTAACCCCCGCTCCCACACCTGCTCCCGAGGGCATTATCACTCTCGACGAAGCAAAGGCCATAGCAGTTGCTCACGCCAACGTAACAGACCCCGTATTCGGCGATTGCGAGTTTGATGACGATGAGGGCGTATACGAGATAGAGTTCGCTGCAAACGGCATCGAATACGAGTGCGAGATTAACGCTTTGACAGGAGAAATCATCCGCTTTGAAAGCGAGGTTGACGACTGATAAGTCGCTAATCTCTGAGCGGTATAAATAGCTTACAAGAGGGAAAACACAAGATTTACACGACGGCGGCATCAAATGAGGCAGGCAATCGCTTCAGACGTTGCCGCTGTTGTCATCTGTTAATTAAAGCCCGAAACAGCAGAAGTGACACGATACATTTCTTTGACACTCCGATATACGCTATGATAAAATATAATATAAAAATAGGCGTTTTGGGAGCTTAGCGCAATTATTCCCTTCGCCAAAAGGAGAGTACATGAGCAACGCATACTTTACAATTCCAAAGCCGTACAATGAGCCCGTATTGGGATATATGCCGGGTTCAAGCGAGCGCTCAGCTCTTAAGGCCGAGCTCGCCCGTCAGTCAGAAACGGTCGTCACGATTCCGCTTATCATAGGCGGCAAAGAGGTTTATACCGACAGATGGGGCGAGGTTGTAATGCCTCACGACCACGGTCACGTTTTGGCGAAATACTGCATAGCCACCGAGAAAGAACTCAGGATGGCTATAGACGCCGCACTTGAAGCAAAATCCGAGTGGGCGGCAATGCCTTTTGAACACAGGGCATCGGTTTTCCTCAAGGCCGCAGATATGCTTGCAGGCCCCTATCGTGCAAAGATAAACGCAGCTACAATGCTTGGTCAGAGCAAGACGGTATTCCAGGCGGAAATCGACTCCGCTTGCGAGCTTTGTGACTTCTTCAGATACAATGCCTACTTTGCCTCAAAGATATACGCAGAACAGCCCGAAAATTCAAAGGGCGTTTGGAACAGGCTCGAGTACAGACCTCTCGACGGCTTTGTTGTGGCTATCTCGCCCTTCAACTTCACATCTATAGGCGGTAACCTCCCCTGTTCGCCCGCTCTCATGGGCAACACCGTGCTGTGGAAGCCCTCATCCACTGCAGTGCTCTCAAATTACTTCGTAATGAGAATGCTTATGGATGCAGGTCTGCCGGCAGGCGTTATCAACTTCATTCCCAGCCGCGGATCAGAAGTCTCACAACACGTGCTTACACATCCCATGCTTGCAGGCTTCCACTTCACAGGCTCAACAGAAGTCTTCTCAGGCGTATTCACAACAATAGGCAACAACATCAAGACCTACTGCTCATATCCCCGTCTCGTAGGCGAGACGGGCGGCAAGGACTTCATATTTGCTCATCCTACCGCAGACGTTGAGGCGTTGAGCGCAGCAATGGTAAGGGGCGCTTACGAGTATCAGGGACAGAAGTGTTCCGCCGCATCGAGAGCGTTCATACCTGCATCTATTTGGGAAAACGTCAAGAAGAGAGTTACAGAGATGGTAGACAGCATAAAGATCGGCGACGTATGTGATTTCACGACATTTATGGGCGCTGTCATCGATCAGAATTCGTTTGAGCTCATAAAGAGCCATATCGACCTTGCAAACGAGTCCAATGATGCCGAAGTTATATTCGGCGGCTATGACGGCTCAAAGGGCTACTTTATTAAGCCCACTCTCATCCGTGCACTCGACCCCGACTTTGCAACCATGAAGACAGAGCTGTTCGGGCCGGTGCTGACCGTATATGTATACGACGACGAAAAGCTCGACGAGACGCTCGCACTCTGCGACAGCGCAACAGCGTATGCGCTCACGGGCGCTATATTCGCAAAGGACCGCAATGCTATAATCCACATGGAAAAGGCATTGTCAAACTCCGCCGGCAACTTCTACATCAACGACAAGCCCACGGGCGCGGTCGTAGGTCAGCAGCCTTTTGGCGGCGCAAGGGCTTCGGGTACAAACGACAAGGCAGGCAGTGCGCTTAACCTCTATCGCTGGGTCAGCCCCAGAACAATAAAGGAGACTTTCGTATCGCCCACGGCTATCGAATATCCATATATGTGCGAGGAATAAGCCAATTCAATCGGCCATGTTTTAGAAGCTGATTATAAGTCTTGAAACGATGGCTGAACAAACTACAAGCGGCATTCGGCTATCAACTCGGATGCCGTTTTATTGTGCATACTGCTAAAACCCTCCGGCAATTCCGCTCATCACAGTGTACAAAAATCCGCAACGCACTTGTCGTCACGGACTGTTTTTTTGATAGTGATTTATTGCCTTCGCTCCGTAATCTTCTCGGCATGCCCATTACTGACAGGAATCCCTTCAGCCTACGTACTCAACGGGCTTACAGATTACAAACACCCTCTCGCCGCTCGTTCCGTACTGGCTGTTCCATTCGCCCGTACAGGTGATTAGCGTGAGTCTCGTCTCCCCTCCCGCGCGGAGATATTCCTGGGGATAGTCGAATATGGAGTATATCTCGACCTTCTCGACTTCAAAGTATCTGTACGTGCCGTCATAGAGCTTGACAACGACAGAGTCACCCGCGACCATATCCTTCAGCACGGAGAAGTGACCCGCCTTGCCCTTATAACGCACGTGGCCGTTTATAATGCTGTTGCCCTCCTCGCCGGGAACGGGGCTCTTGTCGTACCATGCGGCTATATCTGCGGCGTCAATCGTACCTATCGAGCCGTCATCCGCAAGGCCAACGGGCTTTACGAGCGATTGAATCTCGAATCTCGGGAAGTATATGTACATAGGCGCGGCGGCAGGCGTGGGTTCAGGTGTAACCGTCGGCTCAGGCGCAGTGCTCGGTAACGCAGTCTCACTCGTGTCGGGAGTAATATGCGGCGTCTGCGCAGGCATAGTTGGCGGAGGCGAATAGTCCGAAAACACTACATTCTCGGATATCAAAAGTCCAGCCCCTAACAATATCAGCAATCCGGCAAACGAGTACACGATTATATCCCATATGCGCTTTTTATTCGATTTTTTCTGTTGCTTTTCCATACTCAGATTTTATCATATATATTTTCTCGTGGCAACAGAAGTTGATTTCTTCTATATCTAAGCTTAAGTACATAATATGTTTACAGATGATTTTGGCGGTAAATGATATATATATCTTCATTTATCGCTGAAATAGTGTATAATAGACAGGATAACTTATTAAGGAGACTTATATGAACAAGGTAATGTTCTACTCGAGAAAACCGCTTCCTCTTGAGATGCACAAGGTTTGCATAGTGCAGAAGACGAATCTCAAGCCCGTTGAGCGCAGAGTAGAGGCTATTAGAGAAGCGGGATTTAACTCCTACCGTCTCTTCTCGGACGATGTTTATCTTGATATGCTTACAGACAGCGGCGTAAACGCAATGACAAACGGTCAGCTCGGCGCAATGATGCTTGCCGACGAAGCTTATGCCGGTTCTATGACATATAAAAAGCTTTCTGCCAAACTTGAAGAGCTTTTCGGTAAAAAGCTGTTTCTTCCCGCCCATCAGGGCAGGGCGTGCGAGCACGTAATCGCCAAGGCATTCGTAAAGGCAGGCACCCTGGTACCCATGAATTTCATATTCGGTACGTCCGCCGCACAGATAGAGCTCATGGGTGGCAAGGCTATAGCGCTTTTGGACACCAAGGGTCTGCAGAAGCAGAGCGATGAACCCTTCAAGGGCGATTTTGACGAGGCAAGGCTCGAGGAAATGCTTAAAAACGAGGCCTCCCGCATAGCATACGTAAGAATTGAGGCGGGAACGAACCTCATAGGCGGTCAGCCCATATCGATGAGAAGTATGCTCAGAGCCGCAGAGCTTTGCAAGCAGTACGGCGTGATATCGGTATTTGATGCGAGCCTTTTCCAGGACAACCTGCACTTTATAAAAACGCGCGAGCATCCCGAGCTTTCGATTCGCGAGATAACACGCAAAGTTGCCGACGCAATGGACATAATCTACTTCTCCGCAAGAAAGCTCGGTTTCGGACGCGGTGGCGTTATAATAACCAATTCTCAGGAAATGTTCGTCGAGATGGAACAGTATGTCGCCCGTTACGAGGGCTTCCCCACATACGGCGGAATGAGCATACGCGAGATGGAGGCAATAGTCGTTGGTCTCGAAGAGACTATGGACGAGGACATAGTATCGCAGGGTCCGCAGTTCATAGAATACCTGTGCAATGAACTGCAAAAGAACGGAATAGACGTCATAACGCCCGCGGGTGGTCTCGGCTGTCACCTCGATGCGCGCAAATTCGTACCCCACATACCGCTCTCGCAGTATCCCGCAGGCAGTCTTGCGGCGGCCGTCTATATCGCAAGCGGCGCAAGGGGCATGGAGCGCGGAGGCATCGATGAGCCGTGGCCAGACCCCGACAAAGAGCCTTTCGGCGCGATGGAGCTTGTAAGACTCGCCGTACCGAGGCGCGTTTACACCGTGTCACAGCTCAACTATCTCGTGGACAGACTCATATGGCTAAAGCAGAATGCCTCACTGATTGGCGGTATCCGTTTCCCCGAAGGCTCAAATAGACACTTCTATGACCGCCTCGAATCCATAGGCGATTGGCCCGAAAAGCTCGCCGCGAAGTTCAGAGAGGACTTCCACGATTCGCTGTAACCAAATAAAAAAGAATTGAACCTGAGGAGAGAACATTAAGAAACGAGACTTCCTGTCGTAGGATAGATACGGCAGGAGGTTTTTTATATGGGGGTAACTATAGCAGAAATAAATACTGCCTAATGTATTGGAACTGACAGAGCAGGAATATACCATGGTGGCATGGGCGCGACCCCTACCAGAGAAGACGCCGATGCGACGCTAAATACTTCAATCCACACTCCCGCGTGGGGAGCGACTTAAACATTAGTGCGAGTACGTTATACAATTACAGATTTCAATCCACGCTCCCGCGTGGGGAGCGACAGCCGCTATATTCAATAACTCTTTTAATATTTGATTTCAATCCACGCTCCCGCGTGGGGAGCGACAACGTGGACTATGCGGCGGCAGAGGCTCACCCTATTTCAATCCACGCTCCCGCGTGGGGAGCGACACCAAGACGGTCGCAAAGATCAAGGCGGCAATCATTTCAATCCACGCTCCCGCGTGGGGAGCGACTTAGACTGTACAGATGGTCTCAGCGCAATTTTAAATTTCAATCCACGCTCCCGCGTGGGGAGCGACCTTCGTCAAACCCGGTGTCGATGTCTATAGCAACATTTCAATCCACGCTCCCGCGTGGGGAGCGACAGCAGGCGTGGCCGTTTGATATGGTGGTGCTTGACATTTCAATCCACGCTCCCGCGTGGGGAGCGACTGCGTTTGACCTGGTACGCCTGCATAAGTACGGCATTTCAATCCACGCTCCCGCGTGGGGAGCGACTTCCACCCCTGCGAGGTTATTCTTACCTTTGAAGGATTTCAATCCACGCTCCCGCGTGGGGAGCGACTTTGCACCCTACACAAAAACCTGTATGGCTTTGTATTTCAATCCACGCTCCCGCGTGGGGAGCGACAAAAGCGGTGAACAACCTTGATACGTTGGCAAAGATTTCAATCCACGCTCCCGCGTGGGGAGCGACAAATGCCCGACCAGAAACAGTGATCAATGTTAAGATTTCAATCCACGCTCCCGCGTGGGGAGCGACAGCCCGACGTAATAACAACCAGGATTAATTAAGATTTCAATCCACGCTCCCGCGTGGGGAGCGACCCAGGAGCTTGTAAAGTGGTACAAGGATCTTGAGATTTCAATCCACGCTCCCGCGTGGGGAGCGACGATTACGGTTTTGGAACTTTCGCTGACGCTGTGGCATTTCAATCCACGCTCCCGCGTGGGGAGCGACTTCGAAAGCGGCTAAGTGCTTCTGCTGATTGATATTTCAATCCACGCTCCCGCGTGGGGAGCGACGTCTCAGCCTCGACGGGGACGCCCTTACCATATTTATTTCAATCCACGCTCCCGCGTGGGGAGCGACGCCGCAATTCGTTCTTTCTCGCTCCCGATAACAAGGATTTCAATCCACGCTCCCGCGTGGGGAGCGACGCCAAATTGAGGCTGATATAACGGCACTCGATGAATTTCAATCCACGCTCCCGCGTGGGGAGCGACAAGTATAAAAGTATAGGCTTTCAATGGGTAAAGATTTCAATCCACGCTCCCGCGTGGGGAGCGACCAATTTAACGCGCTTTCTCCAGCTCCAACAATAGATTTCAATCCACGCTCCCGCGTGGGGAGCGACGTTCCTTGCCCCCGAGGGGACGTATGGGCATAACATTTCAATCCACGCTCCCGCGTGGGGAGCGACTTTTAGAGTTTATCAAATGGGGACTTAAACATTGCAATTTCAATCCACGCTCCCGCGTGGGGAGCGACTTTGATTAAAGGGGGATCAGGATGGCAGAAAGACATTTCAATCCACGCTCCCGCGTGGGGAGCGACGAGACGGAGTATGAAAGCAGGCTTGCCGATTTGGCATTTCAATCCACGCTCCCGCGTGGGGAGCGACACTTCTCCCAATAGTCAGGTAAATGGATATATATATTTCAATCCACGCTCCCGCGTGGGGAGCGACGCTTGTCACCCTTTTCAGAGTTTTGCAGCAAGTATTTCAATCCACGCTCCCGCGTGGGGAGCGACCGGGCACATGCCGGACGGCGAGCCCGTAATCATGATTTCAATCCACGCTCCCGCGTGGGGAGCGACAAGCCATTGCCCGTGATTGTCTGGCGCAGGCTATTATTTCAATCCACGCTCCCGCGTGGGGAGCGACGACCGCACAAACGCTGCTTATATCGGAGTTGTGGGATTTCAATCCACGCTCCCGCGTGGGGAGCGACAATTTTCTCCGCGTTCTTTGTACGCTTATTCCCGGATTTCAATCCACGCTCCCGCGTGGGGAGCGACCTGCGCAATCGGCAAGCCTCACATAGCCCGTCGTATTTCAATCCACGCTCCCGCGTGGGGAGCGACGTCAATAGCTCCCTCTGAGCACGTTAGGTTTGTTGAATTTCAATCCACGCTCCCGCGTGGGGAGCGACTGCTGAAAT
>SAMEA3663283__coassemble_1076_pt1 | contig 18834 bp, 14 predicted proteins | sample SAMEA3663283__metabat2_low_PE_022 | metagenome-assembled genome bin SAMEA3663283 (sample SAMEA3663283) | pig gut metagenome | biome: pig gut; feature: pig-associated habitat; material: faeces | place: China | collected 2013
TCAGCGCCCAACCCGTGGATATGTTCCCGCATACGTCCCATGTGGAGACGGTTGTATTACTTTCCAAGGGAGAAATCGACTCGAAGAAGGTTCGGGTGGAGTTTTCCTTGGAGAACATGGACACTTCCGGTTTTCAGCAGGGAGCTACCTATGGACAGATCAAGGAGTGGGTGCTGGAGCAGACCGGATTAAAGGTATCTTCCCTGTATATTGCACAGGTGAAACAGAAATGCGGCATCATTGAACGGAAAAACTATAACAAACCAAAATCCGAAGACGCCCGACAACCGCAGTGTCCACCGGAAAAAGAGAAAGCAATTAGAGCGGCGTTGGGGCATTTTGGAATGGTATAAGCAGAAAGTTCTTCGTATATTAATTTCCTTTTAAAAAAGTCGCTCAGAAAGCGACCATAAGCTTAGGTTGATATGCTATGATTTCAATATCAGTTAGTAAATAACTTTAATCAGGAGGTAAAAAGATGTATGGCGCATTGATTGGCGATATCGTCGGTTCAAAATATGAATTTCATAATATTAAGACGAAAGAATTTCCGCTCTTTTCGGAAGGGTGTGATTATACCGATGACACGATCATGACGGTGGCGGTGGCAAAGGCAATTCTTCTGAGCCGTCAGGAACAGTTCGAGAAGAGTGAAAAAGGAAGGGGCTTCCGGGAACTTCTGGTTGAGATTATGCAGGATTTTGGAAGACGATATCCGTGTCCGACAGGGGCGTATGGCGGAATGTTTGCCAAATGGCTCCGTCAGGATAAACCGAAGCCTTACGGTAGCTTTGGAAATGGATCTGCAATGCGGGTTTCCCCTTGCGGGCTGGCGGCGGTTACCATGGAAGAGGCTTTGGCATTAGCACGTGCCAGCGCCGACGTAACCCATGATCATCCTGAGGGTATTAAAGGGGCGGAAGCAGTGGCTGCGGCCATTTTTCTGGCGAAATGCGGAAGACCGAAGGAAGAAATCAGGCAATATATTACGGAACACTATTACAATCTGGACTTTACGCTCGATTCCATACGGGAAACTTATAAATTTGACGGTTCCTGCCAGGGCTCGGTTCCGCAGGCTATTGTCGCCTTTCTGGAATCTGAGAATTTTGAAGATGCCATCCGGAATGTGATTTCAATCGGAGGCGACTGCGATACAACGGGAGCCATAACCGGTTCCATTGCATGGACCTGGTATGCGGTGCAGACCGGTCATTATGAGGGCTGGGTTTATAACCGATTCGAACCGTCCATGCTGGAGATAAAGGCGCAGGCAATGGAATTTCTCCCAGAGGAATTCACCGAGATCGCTGACGAATTTCATGAGGTGTGCTGGAAAAGAGCCGGAACTTACGGTCGTGTCGGCATGTGTACCTCTATATTGAATCGGGACGAGATCAAGAAATATCGGACAGATTGGGCCGTTCTCCCTATATAGCGCAGAGCCGCTTCTTCTAATCCGGTAACAGCGGATATGGAGACTGCGATGACCGCATTCTGCAACAAATATGTCGTTTTAATGGAAGTTCTGTATCGGGATGAGGAACTGAACCAATGGTGCCACAATTATTCGGCTTATAAGGAAAACACAACCCACCGCGCATTAGAAAAGCTGATCTATGACGGTTTCATGAAGGAAGCCTATGCGCTTGGGTTCATGCCGAAAGTTCTGGCGTGGAAGCAGGGCTCCGCTTATTCGCTGGAGTCTGTGCTGAACGGTACAAAGGCAGATTTGCTTTACGGGATTTGCATGGAAATCCGATCGGATTATGGCTGCAATGGTTCGCTGATTTATCATACAATTGCAAGCGGCAGGCTGGATGGGACGATGGTAGCCATCGGTGCTGCAATAGGCATGGGAGGAATTATTGCTGCCTATCTGAAATACGCAAGGAAGGATATCCGTTAAGAAAAGATAACGGGCACATATCTGTGACAGCTGCATGAATTGCTATGCGGCTGTTCCGTGGGTACATCATAAGTCTGAAGTCTGACGGCGCAGAGTACAAGGATTTCTTCTGCTATTGCTGTAGGCGCGTACGATGAAGACGGTTGTCTGCTTTGAAAGGGGTTAGACCGTGAAAAAAACATCCTATTTTGAAATTTCAATCAGAGTCCTCGCTGTTATCGTCGTATTCCTGCTGATTATTAACATCATCCCTCCGGAAAAGAATGTGAAGAACACACCCATCATGCTGGACGAGGGAGAGTTGTCCTTCGTCGCCGCCCATTGGGGCGGCGGTGTCAGCAACCCGGAAAACACGCTTCTTGCCTTCCGCGAGGCGGGCAACTCCATCGGTGTGGACATCATTGAAAGCGACCTGTATCTAACGAAGGACGGCTATCTGGTCTACAATCACAACGCCTATATCGACGAGACCTGCAACGTCAATGGCGAACTGAGGCTTGAGGAGGTAGAAGCGCTCTGTGAAAATGAGGAAAACCGCCACTATATTTCCGACATGACTCTTGCGCAGTTGCAGCAGTACAATTTTGGCTACTATTTCAAGGAATATCGCTGAGGAGCAAGTTGACTCTGTGCTTTTTGCGAGCGCAGAAGCAAGAGGAGCTTCAGTGGAATATGAGACAATAGGCGAGACGGCAGCGCGGTATTGAGAGCATAAAGACGATTGTTTAAGAATGAGATAGAATGCAAGGATGTTGGCAGTATATGTTTTATCTTTCGATTCCCGGGAAGAAGGAAGGATATATGGGGGATTAGCCTTTATTGAAATGCAGTTTTACAAAATGCCGCTTTGTACGAACTTTAAAAGGATAGTTTCGGTACATAACGTAGCATTATGGAAGGATGTTCTCTATATATTGACGATATTGAAGGATTTGATGCCACATATAGCAGAATTTTTTGTTGTGGCACATGCTGCAATCTAAAAACGGGTCTGCTGATCTGTTCGGGATAAACTACTATAGACCTGAACAAATTCAGACGATTGTCAAAAGAATAAACTCAGAGAGACCCGAAGATTAAGAAGTTTTGGTTGGATGGTTAACAAAGGCTATGGATTACAATGGATTTTATATTTCAGGAATATAGTTGACGCACGATTCGCAAAAATCTATTCTGAAGATACGGTGAGTTTAACGTCAAGGGCGACAGTCTGCAGTCAATGCAATAATCAAAACGGCAATCCACGAAGGGTAATGGCTTAAGTACGGATTCATCGGATACAATGTGTGATTTTGAGAAAGGGAACTTGATATGCATGTAGAATACGGCATCGCGCAAGACATTGAAAAATGGATGATGTTGGTACAGAAAGTCAGATGGAACTTTCCCGGACTGGAAACACAGGAAAAACTGGATGAGCATAATGAGGCCGTCCTCAAATTCATGGGTAAACGACAGGCTATTTGCGTAAAGGACGGTAACGATATTGCGGGGGTTATGTTGTTTTCAAAAAAACATAACATGATATGCTGTCTTGCGGTTTCGCCCGAATACCGTCGCCGCGGTGTGGCTTCAATGCTTATGGATGAAGCTCTCTGCAATTTGGACAAGACGAAAGAAATATCGGTTTCCACTTTCAGAGCCGATGATGAGAAAGGCGTTGCACCGAGAGCATTGTACGAAAAGTACGGCTTTATTGCGGATGCGCTTATTGAAGAACTGAACTATCCGAATCAGAGGTATGTGCTTCACCCCATAGGGGCAGAGCGCAAAGCAAGGCAAATCGCTATCAACAACATGGTAAAAGAAATCGTCAATATAATTGGTGACCTCGAAACGTCAATTTATTTGCACGGCTCCGTTGTCCTAAACGATTTCAAATTGGGTTGGAGCGATATTAATATATTGGTATTGACGGAAAAACGCATTTCCGATTTACAGGCAAAGGAACTTGTTGTGCTCCGCCAAACTATGCTTCAGCGAGAACCCGACAACCCATATTATCGTTCCTTTGAGGGCGGAATGTTGACGCTTGATGCATTTGTGTCAGGGCAACCCGATTGCGTGGTTTACTGGGGTACAAGCGGAGAGAGAATAACGGACACATACCGATTTGACAGCTTCAGTTTGACTGAGCTGCTTCAAAGCGGAGTTTTGCTTTATGGCAAGGACATTCGCAATAAACTGACTGTACCGACTTTTGATAAGCTGTACACAGACGTGCAGCATCATTATGAATCCATAAGGAAACATGCGCAGCGGACCGATCGCAGTTTGTATTCCTTTGGATGGATGCTTGACATTGCACGATGCATATATACGCTATGCACCGGCGAGATTATCGCAAAAACGGAGGCGGCTGTCTGGGCTTTGGAAAACGATTTATGCCACGACCCAGATGTGTTGGAGTATGTTTTACAAGTCCGCAGAAATCCGCTGATGTACAAGAACAATGAACAAACCCTTGATTACGCAGAAACTTTGGCAAAGCCGATACAGCGATTTGCGGATGTGTTGGAGGAGGCAATAAAGATTAATGAGGACTGAAGAGGTAATACGAAACATTTAAGACGACATAGCGAGAGTATTTTTGTGCCGCCGTATGGATTGGAAAGCATTTTATCAAGATATAACTGCTTCGGGTCGAGTACATGAGGAGTTCAAGGAACAGGTCGCCGTGGCCTATCCCCTAAACGGACAGGTGAGGTTAACACGATGGCACTCCTTTATGTGCTCGATTTGTGCGAGTATTATATAGTCATCGCCTGTTACAGAGTTAGCGGGCAGCTTCAGTGCGAGACCATTACCATAAGTCCCGTACTACGACTCCGGACAAATACCTGCTACGGTGAAAGAATGAGAGCAATACGAACTGATGAGGAGAATACTATGACATACATTCATCCCGCGAATGAACAGATTTTGGATTTTTCTGTTGAGTTATCTAAAGGCAGTGCCGATTTAGAAACCATTTGCAATAGAATACTCGAGTGGTTTGACGAAAACGTTGCTTACAGTCGACTGAATGCTCCGTTTTTCCCTCTGCAAAGAAGCGATTTGGATTTACTTGAAATGAAGGCAGGAACCTGTGGCGATTATGCGAATTTGATCGTTTCTGTTTTGCAGGCATTGGGATTTGATGCGTGTTATGCATATGTACACCGAGATTGTTATGGAGATGCCCAAGACCATATTTGTGCGGCTGTAAAGGAAAACAGCAGGGCTATCCTTATTGATGCAACTCTCCCTTATAGAAAATGGCATGGATTTGACTGCCCACACCGGGATTATGAGTTGTTAAGCGCTGATGATTTTGAACGTAGAATGAAGAAAGAAGAGTCTTATTGGCAATCAGTTGCAAATGAACACCATATGGATTTGCTGGCAGGACTGCTATATGCACCTTGGATTCATGACGAGCGTATATTTGAATCGGATGACCGCCTCGACACTGCTTTCTTCCTGTTGTCGTTTGGCAAGAAACTTGTGCCGACTTTATACGTATATTATCAACACTACACTGAACAGACGAGTTCTCTGCGTGTTATGGCAACAATCACCCGTTCAGAGACACTTTTCTATTTCTCGGTTTGTCCCCATGATGAACTGTGGGATGATACACAATGGAGCGGGGGGTATGAAGAAACGAATATACCATGGGAATACGATTTAAAAGAATTGCAGTCACTGAAGCTGTCGATTTCAAAAAACTACGGACGAATCAATGCAATTCTGTCTCAAGTCGGTTGTGATCATTTATAACAGGTAGCCGTATCATTATACCCCGTAACGAAAAGCATTGGGACGACATGGTATTCATGGTAATGCGTTACTGCAACGATAACAGGCGGCTGTTTTTTTGTGAGAAACTTGAATCCTATTGACATCATACTTATGCAATTGTATACTATTTGCGTAGAGTATTTCTGTTGAATAATGGCATATGATAGTTAGAGGAGGTTGTTATGTATTGTCGAAAACGACGAGGGTTGATTGCATTACTTATGGTATTTGCGATGCTGATGGCGTTCTCGCCGCCGCAGTTTACAAATGCAGAGGTTTCTGAGCGGCTGTATGAGTTGACAGAGGAGCGAACGGCAAATTCAAAGACTTATCTTTTAGACAACGGACAGCTTCAAACGGTAGTATACGCAGGCGACGTACATTATCCTACGGAAACAAGCAAGTATGAAGAAATAGACAATTCCTTAATTGGATGCGTTACAAGCAGGAAAAGCGGCCAATATTCATATCGAAACAAGGCAAACAGGTTTAAGGCAAGATTTTCAAGTGATGTGACACAATTTCCGGTGCGGCTCGAGTACAGGGATTACTCGATAGCAATGCGACCAAAAGACACTACATCGGCAACAGGAACGCTCTACAGGGACATCAGTGCTGAATATAAGGAAATGGTGGATTATTATATTGACGCATCAAGCAGCATAGTGTATCCCGAAGCGTATACAAACATTGATTTGATATACGGCGTAAATGATAACGGAGTAAAGGAGCTCATAGTTATCAAAGCGCCTGTAGACAGAAGCGAGTTTGAGTTTGAACTTATGCTCGGCAATGTTACAGGGGTTATGGAGGGGGATAATATATGCTTTAACGACAGCGGCGGCAAGACAGTATTCACAATAGACGAGCTGTTTGCGGTGGACGCTGCAGGCGGGTATACGGACGACGTGAGCGCGGCGCTCGTCACGAACCAGGGGTTGTCGTCGATAAAGCTGAGGGTCAGCGAGGATTACCTAAACGATCCGCAAAGGCAATACCCCATAATCATAGACCCGTCCATAATGGTAACAGGCGCAACAAAAACGGCGGATGCGTTTGTTCAGGAGGAAACCCCAGACACAAATTATAAAATGCACCCAGAGTTGTTTATAGGCCATTCGCCGGTATATGGTGTGCAAAGATCGTACATCAAGTTTACGCTTCCGACGAACATAAGCGCATCAAGCGTCTCGAATGTAGTTATGAGGCTGAAGCTCTGCATTGGCCAAAGCACGGCGATGAGGGCCTACAGGGTGACGTCGAGCTGGACATCGGGGAACATTACTTGGAACAATAAGCCCAATTATGCATCGGGTGGATCATATCTACCAAATGATGACAATGCCCCCTGGTATGAGCTCGATGTGACGACAGTGACAAGACAGCACCTCGCAGGGACGTACGCGAACTACGGCTTTGTGCTGATTTCGCAACACGAGAGTGCTCCCTCATCATCGGTGAGTTTTTATTCATCTGATGCACCCTCTCCAAACAAGCCTGAGTTGGTGATAACGTATGTGGGCAACTACGGGGGGAGGGGCTTTGACGCGAGTCATACTGGCAGCAACTGCATGGGGTACGCATTGGATTACAACTTGAATATTCACGAGAAGGAATTGGGTCTTAGTGTTAGTGTCATGAACGGGAAAAGCATTCAGCAGCTTGACGAATATATAAAAGGCAAGTACGAAGCGTGGATGAATAGCAACTTACCAGGGAGAAACTGGGCTAGAACCAGCAGAACCGCAAACATAGAAGGCATCCAGTATAAGATGGTAGCGCGATGCCACTTTGTAGACAGGAAGTTTAGTATTGCAGGCGAAACGAGAGACTTTAACGGTGTATTTGACCATGATCTTGGCGACTTATCCTTTAACGATGTGACTGATGAGCCGTTCGATTATCACTGGTGGTATCAGTGCAGCGATGGGTATTGGGCGGAACGAACAGGCTATGAGGGCACTATTAATAAACACAACGTAACCAATCCAGAGGTTGAATCTCTGTGGTGGCCGGGTTACTTTGGATACCTTAACCAAGACATGCTTTCGCCGTATAATGTGCCGGGAGAATTCAGAGATATACGAGGAAGTTATATGTATTACAGGATTAATCTAAAGGGAGTTTTATCAGCATAAATGAGGAGGAAAGTAATATGAAACTGTTAAAACGTTTAGTTGTATGCTTAATTGTATCAATGGTTCTTATTTCTGCATTTGGTTGTGTGCCAACGCAGAAACCCAACGATGCGGACGTCACCCCGGACGTCGGGAATACCGGCGCCGAAGCAATGAGCGACATCACAAAATCTACGCCGACGCCGGAACCGACGGGCGACCCGCGCGAGGTTAAGTATGTTTTAACACAATATCAGATGGATCCTGATTCGTATGGAGAAAAACTTGACTTGCCGATTTACACACTTAAAGAGCTCAAAGAGCACGCCATAGAAACCATGAGGCGCTGCTTGGAGGCCGATGATGTCACGGACATGATACCGCTGTACTCATACGAGAGTGCTTTGAACCTTAACTTCATAAGTGATGCCGACAGGGAAAAAGGTAAGAAAGCATTTCATTCGGCTTATATAGTTTATGACTGGACACACCCGTATATACATGTGCAGAAGCCGATGTATGTGAGCAGCGTGCTTTATAGTATGCCGTATGGTGCAATAAAATATGATGCTGACACAAATACAGGTTACATGATGTACGACCTTGATAACGGAATGCGCTTGTATCATATGCTGAAGTATATGGGAGAAAGTGATATTCAAAGTGCTACAATGACACAGTATCTTGAGATAGAGGTGCTTGGCAATCCTGCCATGATGGCAAAGAAGACGTCGTTTGCCGAGTTTGACGGTGTGCTCAAGGATGGCGCGACGATAACTGAGCTTGCGGATGTAGACCCTGTGTTTAATGCATATATAGATTATATGCGCAAAGGATACTTTTACACATTGAGTGGCTCGATATATGTGGACGAAAACGGCAATATAAAAGAGGGAGCATATGAAAGATTTATCGAAGGTAATATAAATATGGAAAGACCCGTTTCAAGCGTGCTCATACTCACCGACGGCGTGTTGAAGATATACTGGGACTATGATGGTAACGACTATGTGGTCGGAAGGTATGAGTTCAGAGAGGACTTTATAATGGAGTCATTCGGCATAGAAGTCAGTTACAAGATAGAGGACAGATATTACGTCGGGTGATAATCGAGACTGCTGTGCCCGGGCTTTCCCGGGCACAGCAGGTTGATGAACATAGAGATGTTTATAAGATGCCGAAACAGGTGAACACGCGCCTGAAACCGAATACTAATTCGGCTTGTTGTGATATGTAAGTGTGGCAGTGATGCCCCTCATCCCCTAAAACATCAAAAAAAGCTCGCCCGCTGTCATTTGTTGAAGCTGTTCCAACAGCATAACGGATAGTTGGTGGGCACTTTATTTTTTGTCGTTTTTGAGCCATGTTTGCAGGACACACAAATAAGGCAACTTCTTTACATACCCGTTATTACGGCAAAAGAGCAGGGCAAAAACAGCATAATAAAACGCTACAGGCTTCACCGAATGTTTGATGAACCTGTAGCACTTTTGCTTTTTCGTGGCGAGGATGACAAGCTATAGTTAACAGTCTGCACATTTACCCTCTCACTTGACATGATAGTTCCAGTGGGCGGCAGTACAATGGTTGTCAGTTTACATACTTACCATCTCATCCTGCGCAGTCGAACGAAAATGCACCGTTACAGAATGTCGCAAGTTGTGTCGAGTGGAAAAGCTTAAAGTCTGCGCCTCCTACATCAAGGCTATCGTGCAGGACAGCAAATCGCTCTGATATGACACTGTTACGAAGCTCTAATGTTTGTCCGCAGAAATAGAATGTGGATGCATCGAATCCACCTGCCCATCCGCATCTGTCATCGGCGGTCATTCCAAAGTATTTGAAGCCGCCACCGAGATCCCACGTGGGGTCCATAAAGTACAGTTTGCCACCGAGCTCTACCATCGTCCACATGTGAAACATTTCGGGAGAATCGCCGCTCACCGGAATGGAATCGATCCCTGCCTGAGTATAGAGGAATGTCAATGCTTGTGCAAACGCAGTGCATATGCCGCTTCGGTTGATAATTGCATTATATGCGGAGGGCACAAGCCTCTCCTGCTCCGGCGTATGATTGTTTGATTCGGAAAAGGCATAGTCATAATAGGAATCTTTGGTAAGCTCGGAATAGAGCAGCATTGCCTTGGCTGTTTCGCAGTCCCTCTTGTCAATGCTTGCCATAATGCCTTTGACGGCAGCTTCAAAATCCGAAAGCGCGTCGCGTGTCTCTTCCCAAGTTCCGAGGAAGCTCCAGTTAAGCTTTCCGCTACTGTATGCAGTAAGTGAATTGTAATCGGTAAGCGCTTCGAATGGCGGACACATCAGATTGAGCGCACAGCTGACAGAATTAGCATATCCTGAGGCATTACCGACGGGAGAAATGGCTACCGAGGTTTCGCCGTTCAAAAATGCATTGATAACCAACTGCGCATCGGCAACGACCTTCTCTCCGAGGTAATCCTTTAGCATTTCGGGGTATTTTGTGTAATCGATTGCAAAGTCTATAGGCTCAGTGACTTTTGTGTCGTCGGGGGCACTCCCCAATTCGACGTCAGAAGACATAACTTCAAGGCTGTATGCTTCATTTACAAAGAGCTCAAGCTTGCAATGGGACGATATCTGCCCATCTGTTTCACAGCTTAGGAGCAGTGCACAAGTACCGCTCTCGATGGGTGTAACCGAAAACAATGTAAAGCCGCTAAATGCGCCTTTAGATTTGACATCAATGACAGCCGAATCAAAGCTCTCTATGGTCCAAGCACCTTGTTCCGTGGACAGAAAAACCGTCAGAACATCGCCTGAATCATCAAGCTCATATCCTCCGATAGGCTTCTCCTCCGTAGGAGTGGGAGTTACGGTGGGAAGGAGGGAGCTAGTAGGTTCCGCACTTGGCATATCAGTTGGGCGGTTACCACTGCATCCTAAAGGTAGCGATGCAAGCAAGAAGATTAACGCAACAAAAATACAAAAGAGTTTTCTATTCATAATACCCTCAATCCTTTCTTTCCCGTAAAGGCGGACAATAATCCAACGCTTTGGGAAGTCTGCTTTATAGTCCTGTTTCGGCAAGAATTATAGCACGTTGCCAGTATTACGTCCAGAAAACTCGCAAATACTTGCAACAATCATTTCCGCAACAATCTCGCCAGTTTTTCCTACGCCTTTGTCCGCAGAGTTGTCCTATTTCAGTCAATTATTATACGCATGGGAAATCATTTGGTTTGCTGTCCTTTTTGTGATATATACATAATTCGCGACAACAAACGGAGCTGATAGAAGAAATGCGCGCTTTATTATTTGGAAACTAAGCATTTTGCACAAATCAGAGCTTGATGATATACCATGTAGAATGTATGATAAAATCAGAGTTGCGATGGTTCTGCCGATAATGGGGGTTGGCGAAACAGGATTTATGGGGGGACGCCATTTAATGAGCTGTGATGCAATTTCATCAAACGTGAGTCTGAAGCTGCGAGTTTGGGCTGGGACGATGGCACATTGCCAAGGTGAAAACATATGAAATACTTTACTAAAGAACAGATAAACAAGGGCTGGTCAAGCGACAGGAAATACTGTTTAACCGATGAAAACGGCAGCAGGTATCTTTTGCGTGTGTCGGATATTGCGCAGCTAGGCGTCAAACAGCAAGAGTTTGATATGATGAAGCGTGTAGCGTCTTTGGGTGTTCCCATGTGCATGCCTATTGAATTTGGCGTGTGTGAGGACAGCGTTTACTCAGTTCAAAGTTGGATTGACGGAGTTGACGCGGAAGAAGTTATGAAAAAACTGTCCGATACCGAGCAATACGAATACGGGCTTGAGGCAGGTCGGATACTCAGGAAAATCCACTCAATACCTGCACCGGCGGAGCAGGAGGATTGGGAAAGCCGCTTTAACCGTAAAATTGATAACAAAATAAAGAAGTACAGCGAATGCCCCATTAAGTGCGATAACGGACAGGCGTTCATTGAATACATAAATGCGAACCGAGGTTTATTGAAAAACAGAGTGCAGGTTTATCAACACGGGGACTATCACATCGGTAATATGATGATAGACAGAGATGGCAGGCTAATCATAATAGACTTTAACCGAAACGACTTCGGCGACCCCTGGGAGGAGTTTAATCGAATCGTTTGGTCTGCTCAAAATGCTCCTTTGTTTGCCTCGGGCATGGTGGATGGCTACTTTGATGACGATGTGCCGCACGAATTCTGGAAGCTGCTTGCTCTGTATATCTCAAGCAATACGCTTTCATCTATCTATTGGGCGATTCCGTTTGGAAAAGACGAGGTAGAGACAATGCAAAACCAGGCGAGAGATATTTTGTCGTGGTATGATAATATGAAAAACTCCATTCCGTCGTGGTACGTCATACCGGCGGGCAGCAAGCAACAGCTAAGTAATGCATTGATTTAGATGTGACATTGGAGTCATGAGAAATAATACCGTAAGGTGACTACGATGAATTGTAATAACACAGATTGTATAAAGAATCCCAATATAAGTATCCGCCCTTACAGGGAGCAAGATTTTCAACGGCTGTGTGAAATTCACGATCCGGCGCGAAGAAACGAGCTCGAATTGGCGGGACTTTCTGCTGCATTTTTACCGTTGACAATCGCTGCTGAGAGAGAGGGATTGTTTGAATATCAGCTTTATGTGGCAGAATTTGGCGGCACTGTGGCAGGATTCGCGGCATTTACCGAGGACGAGTTGGCCTGGCTGTATGTCGACGTAGAGCTGACACGCCGTGGAATCGGCAGTAGTTTGATAGCCTATGCGCTCGATAAAATGAGCGACGATGTGTCGGTTGAGGTGCTTGTGAGCAACGCCCCTGCAATAGCCGTATACTCTTCTTTTGGCTTTGTAATCGAAAAAACAATAACTGGCGTTATGCCGGGTAACGAGGAATTCGCCGTAAAAGTCCATGTCATGAAATGGGTAGACAATGCCGGCAACAAACAGATGCTTTGGGATATATGAATGCACTCTGCGGTTTTTATTGATATCGGGTATGAACTCACCCATGAAAAAGCATATAGACAGATAAGTGTATTGTGTTACAATCTAAAGGGCAGAAACGCAGTAGCAGGTCTAAATAATCGCCCAAACAGGCTGTGCGCGTTTAGTTTGCGAAAGATGAACTTTCAATCATAGGAACAGAAAAGCGAAAGACCGGTGGTTAATCGACAGGTGTGTTTCGTGGAAAGGCGGACTATAAATGAAAAAACGGAATGGAATGATCAGCTTATGGAAATTCATGTTTTCTCTGTTGATACTTGTACACCATTTTTTCTGGGTAAAAGACGGTAATGCTGAGCATTCGCTCTTTATCTGCGGCGCAATCGGAGTAGACTTCTTCTTTCTCGTGTCCGGATATCTGTTGGCCAAAAAGGTTGCAAGCGAAAACCTGCGCGGCGACACTACACCATTATATAAGAGCACATGGAAATTCTTGATTGGCAAGGTGAAGGTGTTTTATCCCTATCTTCTCATATCGTTTGCGGTATGCCTCGCCATACAGTTATCTGCGGGCAGATGGGGCAAGATGGGCTATCTTGACAGCGTAAGCGACCTCTTTCTCATTCAGGCGATTACACCTAAGAGCCAAAGGATGGTAGGCGGCACTTGGTATCTGTCTGCGATGATGTTTGCAATGATGATTGTATACCCGACGCTAAAGAAACTTGGGAAAAACTTCTCATGTATAATCGCTCCGTGTCTGGTAGCCATAGCGGGCGGAACACTGATTTATACACAAAGCTCTCTGCGTGCATGGTCAGCTTGGACAGGGATTATGTGCATGGGCTTGGCGAAAGCGATACTCGAGGTGTCTTTGGGGTGCTTCGTGTACGAGTGCAGTAAATATCTGAGCAAGATTAGGTTTACACGATTTGCAAGGATACTATTGGGCGTACTGCAGACAGGGCTGTTTGCATTCGTGTTTTTAGTCAACGCGATTTATACACAGGTTCGCCCGTTGGACTGGATGTTTATAATCATGCTGGCGATTGGTGTAGCGATCGCATTTTCGGATCAGATTCCGTGGCAGGAATGGTCGAACAACAAGGTTTTTGCATATTTGGAGCGTCTCAGCACACCGATTTACCTTGGCAATTTCATTGGTATCGGCATCGTCAATAACGTGGCGTGGTTTCAGAGATTCCCGTGGCTTGAGCGCTGTATCATAATGGCAGGAATAGTAATCGTATTCGCCATTATAGAACTTTGGGTCGTCGAATATCTCAGAAAGCGCGACTACAGCAAGCTTAAGAGATTGTTCATTAAACAAGAGAAAACATAATCGGAAAGTATAATGACAGAAAAAGCCCGTCGTAGAAATACCACGGCGGGCTTTACCCGTGCTTTTCTTAGCTTGTCAGTCCCCAAGCATACGGGACTTAATCATATCGTAGTATGCAGGTCCGTATGAGAGATACTGTGTGTAGAAGCTCTTCAAGTTAAATACTGAGCCCTGTTTTGCCTTGATTTGGCTAAACAGTTCGCTGTACTGAGCGTAGCCCAACGCATACTCGAGTATGTATAATGGGTGGTCTACCGAGAGGTTGTAGAGATAATCGACATAGTCGTCGTAGCCGAGGTTTTGGTCGTTTAGGAAATCGAACACCTGCTGTTTTGTCCAACCCTCGTAGTTGACCTTTATGCTCACCATCGCAGGCAGAATCACGGAGCTGAGCATGTTATTTGTGAAAACTACAGTTCCCAAATCCTTGCCAAACCTACAATTCTCATATACGTATTGCTCGGAGGCCTGTGACCAGCCCTCGCTGTACGCGGTAAGAGGTGCGACGCTTGCAAACAGCCCCACGCTCTTTAGACTGCGCTGATATACGTACTGATACATATGCCCCGGATAGCCCTCGTGTGCGAGCGTCAATAGCAGACTGTTGTCGTTTGCTATGCTTGAAGGGTTGAGTATTATCGTGTTATGAGTCGCGTCGTCCACGGCAGGTATCAGATATGCGGCAGGACTTACATAATCTGCGAGCTCATCGGGTACCTGCATATAATCGACATCGTGGTCGGGAAGTGCGGGATAATCGTTCTTTATGAGTTGTTGTAAATAATTCATATTGTCGTCTACGGAGCCGAGCGTGTAGTTTACAGTGGTAAACTGGTCGAGCACCTTTGGTGAAGAAGTTATCGCCCTTACCATACTCGTAGTGAGGTCGACTCTGCAGTTATCGAGCAATGTGTAGCACGCCTCGGCATCGAGGTTGCCGCAGGAGGCTATGCGTATTGCGTTATTGAAGTATTCCTTTCCACCATCAAATGCGCAAAGCCCATTGTTGTTTGTCGATGTGCCCTTGAGAGCCTTTATGCAGTCTGCAAGTCTCGTGTATGCAGGCATTACAACTTCCTTTACAGCCTTTAGGTTATCCGCCTTATACTGCGTTTTCTCAGGCACAGTGAGTTCGTCGAGTTCATCTATTGCCTCGTCAAACGTGCCTATGAGGAAGCAATCGTCGCCGCTTTGTATAAATTCAGTACAGGATTCTATGACATTGTTCGCGGCTGAATCCGTCATGAACATACCGCGTTTTGACTTCTCCTGCTCGAAAGCTATTATCTCGTCGAACAGCCTGCCGAAGTCGTTGAGAAGGGCGAGGTAGATTTCTACGTCCTCCTTATCGTCCAACGGCAGATAGGTCATTGTCATAGGCATATTGCTGTGAAGCCCCGTATAGGGAACTAGGGGTTCGTCAAAATACTCTGTACCCGAAAGCGAGATCTCATCGTCTATAAAACGGCTGATTATCTCGTAATTGAGCTTATCCGAGTCGCTCAGCAGACCGTAGTCTACCTCTGAAAGTCGATCCTTGTATGTGTTACATTGATTCAGCCACGCATCGTCCTCTTCGACAGTGGCAGAGCCGAGCGTCATAGGTACTTCATCGATGCCGTAATTTGTAGGGTCTATTATCCAAAGCTGATAGCTTATGCCCGTCGAACAAACATATTCCTTGAAAAGATCGAGGTCTATAGCATCGAGCTTCGCCTTAGCCTCACGGGCTTCGGCGGTGTCGGGCTGCGAGGGGGCAGGTGTTATAGTGGGGGAAGGCGACGGGAACGTGACGGAAATGCATCCACAGCCGAGAGTACCGACCAACAGCACACACGCCGCCAGCGTTACTATCAGCGCTCTCTTTAAGAAATCCATTTTTACCTCCGTTAGTGATACTTGCCTTATTATTATTATACCAACAACAGGCAAAAAATAGAAAGATTGACGGAAGATTCGTTTAGGGATATAATAAAAAAGCATGCGAATGTGGTGGAACGGCATACACAGCAGACTTAAAATCTGCCGGCGAAAGCTTGCGGGTTCAAATCCCGCCATTCGCACCAAGAACAACAGCACACGGGAGTGTGCTGTTGTTCGTTGAAACAGCTCCTTGAATTTGTGAATCACACTGCATGTGAAATTCTCGCTTTGCTTGGATGGACTCGTTTTGAGGGCAAATGGGTTGGTTTTACTTAGTGTGGAAGTACAGAGTTTATCAATGACCGAAGTACAGAATACACTTTACACATAAAGTCTTTACCGCAAACACATAGAGCTTTGAAACATGGAAAAAGCACTGCGTATAAAAATTTTCAATTCAAGCAATTCCGGTATTTACAATTACGCAGTATGTGTTAATATAAATATGTAGTTGATATTTTATTTGCATGAAACGATAAGTTGTAGTCAGTGGTAGAACCGTATAAGGTAAATCATTTGGAGGAGGTATAAGTTATGAACAAAATCTTTGCGACACTAATGGTTGTGCTCCTTGTGCTTTGCGTGTCTTGCACCCCTGCTTCGTCCCCAAACCCAACGCCCACCCCTGCTTCGTTCCTAAATCCAACGCCTTCACAGCAGAATGAGTCCGATACTGCAGACGAAAGAAAGCTTTTGGATGTTGAATGCTCTGCGGCGCAGTTTGATGCGTATCTTGCCGCAAAGCAACTTGCCGATAACGGAAGCGTGAACATAACGGTGTCTGATAGCGACGGAAACACCGAATATGAATTTACCTATACAGACATACATACTCCCGCACACGGGGCTGAAGCATTTGAATACAAAGGCTGTAGATTTGAAATGTTCAGCAATTATGCCGCAAATTCGCGTGTGGTTAAAGATGTGCGTCCCATTGTTGAGGAGAATGACGCTGTATACTTGTATGATGTGCTGGTCATGGCAAATAAGGCAAGTCAAGAGCCGACGGATTTAGAGCCTTGCTTTGAATTCTTCGTCACGGGAGAAAGAACTGCCGAGTATCGCGTCGATAAAGACGGCAATGTTTATATAGAAGACGGTGACGGCACTTTCTATATGATGGATACAAATATGGACTTGGAAAAGCTATATAAAATAAGAATGAGATATCTCGGCAACGGCTATATGACGGAGCTGAACGATAGTGAAGGAGGCTTATCTCTTCCGTGGCTGAACGATGATACTGCCGTGCCCGAGAATTATAAGATGTGTATTCACTCCGGCAGCGGCAAGCATATAGACTTGACATTGGACGAGGCAAGAGCGTTGTTTGGCAATACAGGCGATTATTTGGCGGAGGATTCTACAAGAACATATCTCAATGTCTTCGATGAAGCATTTATAGGGGAGGCGTTGCAGATTACCGAGCATTATAGCATGGACGGTGAAGTCAGCATGACCACGGTTTTTGTTACAACAGACGGCTATCTGGCAATGTTCAAGACGGCTGTCGGAATTGGAAACTGCAGTAGCAATACAAGAGTGGGGCTTATAGCTAAGGACTGCCTTGTGACCTATAAGACAAGGCTGAGTATGAGCTTCGATGAATTTAACACAAAACTGCAGGGGATAATTCAAAGCATCGGTTGAAAACGAGATCAGAATTGGCGCAATAACTCATAACACAAAAGAAATCCCCTCTGCACCTGTGGTACAGTGTCTGTAAAACAAGTTAATCCTCCGTATGAACTCAACTCTACGGAGGATTATTTAGTGCCTATACTAACATCTTGCTATATGCGAATGGTCTGTAAATCCGTTTGCAGACGGAAGGAGCTGTTAGGTTGCTCTTATGTTAGTACCATACTACATTCTAAGTGCGTGCGCATAGCTCAACCAATTGTTTGGCTAATGTTATCCCCTGTTCTGCAAGATGAGATTTCATTTCTTTGGTCATATGCCATTCCCATTTCGGAGCATCCTGTTTTATGGGGTGTATATCGGAAACCATTAGGAGAGCAACAGCCTTTAATCCGAGATAATGCGCAACACTAAAAACAGCAGATGTTTCCATATCTACACCAACAGCACCATTCTCTCGCCACAACCGTTCTTTGCGAAATGTCTGGCGATAGATCGCATCAGTCGATACGATAGGATAAGTGTTGATATCAAACAGGGTTGCAGCTATATGAAGCAAATCGCCATTCGGAAATGATGCATCGATGGATTCGTAGTAGTGAAGTGATGTTCCTTCTTCAATGAATGCTTTTTGGGGAACGATAATCTCACCAATACGAGTTTTTTTATCAAAGGCACCACACATACCGACTGCAATTATATTTTCAACCCCTAAAGCAGCAAGGGTTTCTACAGTATCTGCTGCTTGAGGTGCACCACGTCCTCCATCTAAAAAACATAGATTTAATTCATTGATTTTCCATATCGGACAGCGATTAAGGAATCGTGGGAACGGTTCAGACATTTCTTCCGCATTATAATGCTCCACAAGGTAATCAATCCCCTTGCCCATAAAGAATATGACCGCTGTTTCCGGCAGATGCAAATGGCACTCACGATGTGCACTATGTATCTGCTCAACTGCTGTAATAACCGCTTTTGAGTCATCATCACGTAAACGCCACATAGCAAATCCTCCCCTCAGCATTAATCTATCGCATTCTTTCACAAATAAAGTATATCAGAAAAACTCTACCGCTGGCACAAGAACACCCGTCCATTCGTCCGGGTGTTCTTTGTATCATTCGCTATTCAACTAATCTGCACAATCGCTT
>SAMEA3663283__coassemble_1077_pt1 | contig 18766 bp, 17 predicted proteins | sample SAMEA3663283__metabat2_low_PE_022 | metagenome-assembled genome bin SAMEA3663283 (sample SAMEA3663283) | pig gut metagenome | biome: pig gut; feature: pig-associated habitat; material: faeces | place: China | collected 2013
TTCATCGATAATACTCTGAATGTCTTTTACTACGCTATCGTATACTTGAATCGTTTTTACATTGGGAAGACCCGACACGATCGATGAGTCGCCACTCCAGCCGAATATTCCTGATAAGTAGAGGGAGCCGACTTTCGCGCTGCCGATTGTTGCAATTTGTTTCATTGCCGCGTCATCGGCATTTTCCCATGATAGCGAAAGCGTCTTGAGGCCATTGGGGAGCTGGGCTAAGAATGACAAGTCACAAGGAGTGTTAATCGCAATCCGGCTGACCGCATCCATCTCTGAGAGGGGAAGCTTGCTTATGGCGCCGGCATCATGCAGTATGAGCTGGGTTATTTTGGGCAGTGCGATACTGCCGTAATTGCCGCCCAACTCCAAATCGGTAAGCGAAGTACAATTGCCCAAATCGAGCGCATCACAGCTCTCCAATGTGAACGAGGCGGCAGTAATGGGCAGTTTTGAAAGCGCAACGGCACCGACGGCTTCGCCATCTATCGTGAGGCGATTTAGCTGGGTCAAACCGTTCAGAAACTCACAATTGCCGAAATCGAATTTTTCCTTGCCGCTTACGTTGAGATTAATTGCTTGCAGGGTATCCGGGAGAGCCATATATGGCATTGACGCCGTCTTATCCGAATCAATGTAGATTGTTATCTCCTGCAGATTAACGGCCAATTCCAGCATTTCGATATTTTCTTCTGTAAGATTCATCGTTATGCTCTCGGCGTCGACGGGATATACCTGGCGGTCAAACGCCATCATGCCTTCGGGCAAGGGGGAGTAAGTGGGCTCTGGCGATGGAGTTTCCGTCTCGGGGGTGGCGGTGAGTTCGGGCTCGGCTACAGGCGTACAGCCGACCGCGCAGGCGAGTATCATGCCGAGGCACAAGAGCATCGTTATGACGACGCAGAGTTTTCTATGCTTGAGGATATTCATGTTGTATACTCCTTTCGGGGTTAATCATTGTTGTTTTTTAGAAGGTCATGCAACATCATGGAATAAGCGCCTGCCGAGTTATCGACCTTGTCGATGGTGGTACTCGCCTCCAACTCCTGCAATAGTCTGTTAGACACGTTGTTACCGTAGAAATCAAACGCTATGTAACCCCATGTGCCGCTGGATGGGCTTATCGTGGGTGGTGAATATTTATTGAGTATGGCGTTGTAATATTCGTCAGTTACTTTATTGACATTGCTGCTCTGTGGTACATATTTGAATCTCATTATACCGCTTTCCCCTGAGTACTTATGCGTCCAGGGAGAAGTTATGCCGTTTTTAACCCAAAAGTGATATGTCTGCACCTCGAAATGATCACCGTTCGGGGCGATTGCGTCACTTGTCCACGTGCCTGCGTGGAAAGCTAACATAACTTCGTTGCTGTTAAGCGTGGCATTAGGCCCGGAAACTTCACGTGCATTATAGCCTAGCGCCGCAAGGTCTGCTAATACATTCTGCTTTGTCCTTGAAGGAGACCAAGTGTTGTTGCTGTAGTATCCGGGGTTAACATTTGCGTATACACCGATAGCGTAACCGTAGCAGTTATACGAGCTGTAGTTAGAGGGGGTATTGATGTGTACGCTATACACCAAGTCGCTCGCTGAATCTGCAGAGGCCACCGATGAGATGGTTAATAGGAGTACTACAACAAGTATAAGTGAGATCTTAAAAATTCTTGAAGAACGCATTTACTACCTCCTGAGTTTAAGAATCAATTTGTAAAAAACCATCTAAACCGACGAAATGTGTTGCTTGCTCATCACTCCTTTCGCAATTACACAGGATATTCCCAAATCAATTCAGCTCGATGTTTGTCTTTACACGTGCTTATGCTTCGGAAATTGCGCGAAAAACAATGCCTTAAACCGATGGATATGACTTTTTCCCACCTCCTTTTAAGGAAAATCGAAATAATCACGGCAAAATGCCACGGAAAAAACCATTCGAGGGGGATACTTTTCACATCCTTTAATACCTAAAAGAAGTGAAACAAAGACAACATAAAAACTTAGGATACTGATATAAAGCTACTATATATAGTGTACACATAAGTCCTTGCGATGTCAAGACGGAATTTATCCGTTCGTCAACTCAAGCATTACGGGGCAGTGGTCGCTTCCCATTATGTGCGGCAATATCACGCAGTCGCGCACACGGTCCATGAAGCGGTCGCTGACCAAGAAGTAATCGATGCGCCAGCCTATGTCCTTTGCTCGGGCGTTGCCCATGTAGCTCCACCAAGTATACGCCACTTTGTCGGGATACAGCGCACGGAATGTATCTGTAAAGCCTGCATCGAGAAGCCTCGTCATGCAGGAGCGCTCTTCGTCTGTAAAGCCTGCGTTTCTGCGGTTTGCCTTTGGGTTTTTGAGGTCAATCTCCTCGTGCGCCACATTCATGTCGCCGCAGATAATGAGGGGCTTGTCGCTGTCAAGCCTTTTACAGAGCTCCAGGAACTTCTCCTCCCACTCCATGCGGTAGGAGAGCCTCGCAAGTTCCCTCTGTGTGTTGGGGACGTAAACATTGAGCAATCTGAAATCGGGAAGCTCGGTAATTATTATTCTTCCCTCGTGGTCGTGCTCGTCTATTCCCATGCCGTAAGTCACATTGACGTCATCGCATCGGGTTATGACGGACGTGCCGGAGTAGCCCTTTTTATCAGCACTGTTTAAGAAAACCCTATAGCCGGGAATGCATAAATCGAGCTGGTCGGGTTGAAGCTTTGTTTCTTGAATGCAAAATACGTCGCAGTCGGTTTCATTAAAAAATTTCATGAAGCCTTTTTGCAAGCACGCGCGAAGTCCGTTAACATTCCATGATATAAGTCTCATTTGTGATCTCCTTTGTTGTTTGTAATCATATTTTACAACAAAACCGCATTTATGCTATAAAAAGTATGCAATATCAAAATAATGGCTATTGCAATATATTATCCCAGCAATTATAATCAAAGAGGTCGACCGTTAGGGTCTGTGGTTGAGAGTCGATGCCAGTCGCAGGCGAAACGATCCACATAAATCGGGCAAAGTCCCGATGAGCATGGTGCGGCTTAGAAGTAAGTCCGTCCGAGAAATCGAGAGGGGTAGTAGTGGGGAGCGTAAAGCTTAGTAGCGAACCCTCCAGACGGCGGGTGTGGGGGCAAAGACCAGGTCAGCCTATCGGAGACCGATTATTATAATTTAAGGGGATACAACATGTTCCAGGACAAGACAATCGTATGCAAGGACTGTGGCGCAGAATTCGTTTTCACCGCCGGTGAGCAGGAATTCTATGCTGAAAAGGGTTTCCAGAATGAACCCCAGCGCTGCAGGGCTTGCAGAAATCAGAAGAAGGTACAGCGTCACGCCGGTAGCCAGAAGGTTGCTCACGAGGCAGTATGCGCACAGTGCGGCGCAGCTACAACTGTTCCCTTCCTACCCAAAGACGACAGACCCGTCTACTGCGAAGCGTGCTTCAAGGCGCGCAGGGCTCGCTAATCCCCTTTATTCCCGCTCGGGACTATAGAAGGAATTAGACACACAAGACGCTCCCGAAGGGGCGTTTTTCTTCTCCGCTCACTATTGCCCGATTTGGAAACCGTGAATCTCGCGGCCTCAATCGTATGTACAAGAAAGCCGCATTGGGAATGTACTGCGAGGATTCAGCGGCCGCCGGAGAAAATGAAAAACAAGGCGGTCATTTCGCGGAATATATTAGTGATAAACGCTTACATTTACTTGAACAGCGGCGTTCCTTGCGATATTATTATAAATACATAAGCTGTGCCTATGTGCTTTAATCGACAAAATGCGGCAGCGTCCGCAAATACCCTATAGAAAGGATTTTGAAGTATGGTATCGCTCAAAATCGACGGAAGGCCTGTACAGGCGGAAGAAAACATGACAATTCTGGAGGTTTGCATTCAGAACGGAATCAAGATCCCGACACTGTGCAATCTGAAGGACATCAACAACATCGGTGCATGTCGTATGTGCCTCGTTGAAGATGCAAAGTCAGGCAGACTGCAGGCTTCATGCGTATATCCCGTATCAGAGGGCATGGAAATACTGACAGCCAGCCCCAAGGTGCTCCAGGCAAGGCGCTCAGTTCTGGAACTGATACTTTCAGACCACGATCGCAGCTGCCTCACCTGTAAGCGCAACAAGACCTGCGAACTTCAGAATCTCGCTGACGAGCTTGGTATCGTTGACATCGAGTTCATGGGTGAGAATATTCCCAAGACAATTGACGAGCTCTCACCGAGCATCGTTCGCGACAACAACAAGTGCATACTTTGCCGTCGCTGCGTAGCGGCTTGTGAAAAGACACAGGGCGTATATGCTATCGGAATGCAGAACCGCGGCTTTAAGACCCAAATAGGTTCAGTATTTGAGAAGAGCCTGAACGATGTTGCCTGCATCAACTGCGGTCAGTGTATCGCCGCTTGCCCGACAGGCGCGCTCACAGAGAAGGACGCTACAGCGGCCGTTTGGGCAGCTTTGGCAGATCCAAATAAGTACGTGGTATTCCAGCCCGCTCCCGCAGTTCGCGTAGCGATAGGCGAGGAATTCGGTATGCCCATAGGCACACGTTCGACCGGCAAGATGGTAGCAGCAATGCGCCGCCTCGGTGCAGATAAGGTATTTGACGTTGATTTCGCTGCTGACCTTACGATCATGGAGGAAGGCACCGAGCTTCTCGACAGGATCAAGAATGGCGGCGTACTGCCCATGATCACATCCTGTTCACCGGGTTGGGTAAAGTACTGTGAGCATTTCTACCCCGAGTTCATACCGAACCTCTCGACCTGCAAGAGCCCGAACCAGATGCAGGGTGCAGTTACAAAGACATACTTTGCGGAGAAGAACAATCTCGACCCGCATAACATCTTTGTAGTATCCGTAATGCCCTGCACAGCCAAGAAGTTCGAGATAATCCGCGACGAGATGGGCAGAGACGGATATCGCGATGTCGATGCAAACCTCACCACGAGAGAGCTTGCAAGGATGATCCGCCAGGCCGGTATCGACTACATCAACCTCCCCGACGAAGACTTCGACAGCATTCTGGGCGAGTCCACAGGTGCGGCAGTTATATTCGGCGTAACGGGCGGCGTTATGGAAGCTGCTCTGCGTACCGTTGCAGATATACTCACGGGCGAGGACCTCAAGAATCTTGAGTACACCGCAGTCCGCGGTCTTGAGGGCATTAAGGAAGCCACGGTGAGCGTCGCAGGTATGGATATTAATGTCGCTATCGCACACGGCACGGCAAACGCGGGCAAGCTGCTCGAGGCCATCAAGCGCGGCGAGAAGACGTATCATTTCATCGAGATAATGGGATGTCCCGGCGGCTGCGTAACAGGCGGTGGTCAGCCCCAGGTCGATGCACGTACACGCTACTTTGTAGATCCCAGGGCAGCGAGAGCAGCCGCTACATACAGCGAGGACGAGTCAAAGGTCATCCGCAAGAGCCATCAGAATCCCGCTATCAAGACGATCTATGCGGAATTCCTGGGCGAACCCTGCGGACACAAGTCGCATGAGCTGCTGCACACACACTATGTTGACAGGAGCGGCAAGTAATAGCATAACGGCATAACAAACGGCGGGCTGCTGCCCGCCGTTTTTGTGTTGCATTGTCAAACTAAATTTGCACTGATGCGTCAACACAATTGAGAGTTTGACTTGTCGATAAGCCTCAGCACCCTTACCATGCCCTTGTAGAGTACGAATGTGAGCACAGTGTTCAATATGGATTTGATAGCGTTGAATCCCGTACTGTACCAGAAGTAATTATCCATGTACATCTGCTGTGCCGCTCTGTAGGGAAGCTGGTCGGACAGGAGATAGAACGGCGATATGAGGTAGTTCATGGGTACCATCGCAATTATCATGGCGATAGAGCCGCATATCAGGGCGATTACCGCGCCTTTTAGGCTCTTGTTCTTTTTATAAATAGTTCCTGCGATAAGTACAAACGCGCCTGTTGCGAATATATGCATTACCGCGCCGACCCAACCGCTCTGCGGGGAAACTATCAGCCACTGCAATACGCTGACGACGACTGTAATAAGCAGACCCGACACAGGACCGAACATGAATGTTCCGATGAGTATCGGCACGTCGCCCATATCGTATTCCAAAAACGGGGCGGCGGGGAATATGGGGAAGCGGACCACGAACATCAGTAGTATGCTCAGTGCACAGAGCAGTGCCAACTGTACCATGCGGACTATTTTCGGATTTCTCATTGTTGTTATCTCCTCATACAAAAAATACTCCGCAACGGAGCAAGCACGAAAAAACAACGAATAAACGCCTCTTTCGTCCGGACTGTACCGTCGGCAGCGGAATCTCACCGCATTCGGCTTTCGCTCGCGGGCTCATCGGCTTGCGCCGCATTACCGCCGGTAGGGAATTTCACCCTGCCCCGAAGCAAGACCATTATAGCACACAATGGCTGAAATGCAATCATGTTTATATATATGACGATACGAACATTTAATGTACCTAAATTGTCCCTGCAACAACTTTGCACAAATACTGCAATTGACCAAAACGAACAAATGTTCTATAATTAACCGAAACATGAAACAGGAGCAGAGACAAAATAATGGAGAATATGAGAAAGAGTGCAGATGGGGAGATATACGGTTGCGGTGCGAACGAACGCTCTGACGTTATGAAAAAACTGCTTGAAAGTGAACAGCCTACCCGAAGGGAGGCCATGAGACTCACAGAGGACAGGCTAAAGGCGTACCCGATAATCAAAGACAGGCTGGCAGACAACGAGGAAGAGCTCGCGGAGCTCAACGAGGGAGGCACACAGGCGCTTAAAAGAAGTGCAAATTCGATAGTCAGGACATCTCCCACGGGGCTGAGGCTGAGCGATGATGAGCTTTTGGACGTGCGCAAATCCGAATTGAGGCTTAGGGTGTTTTTTGACAGGAGAGAGGTGAGGCGCGTGGAGCGCGCGCTTGAGCTTATAGCGGAGGACCCATACGCTACCGTGATAAAAAGCTTTTACTTTGGGAGACTCAAGGACTCCATAATCGCACAGAGGCTTTGCTGTGACAGGGCGACGGTCTACAGAAACAGAAAGAGGCTCGTCGAAATCATGGCGCACAGGCTGTACGGCGCATTCGCGCAGGGTCGGGAGTAGTGTGTTCTTCTTGCAAAGCAGCCAAATGTAGAATATAATCAAACACATGGACGAAACGGCAAAAAGCGTGAGAATAATCGACAGAATCGGATCAGTGGCAGATATAGGGGACACGGCAGGCCGACCCGGGCTTTTAAGCCCACTCGTTTTGGCGTATATAGGCGATACGGTGTACGACCTGTTTGTCAGGACGTATCTCATATCCACGACTACGCACACGGCACACGGACTGCACGTAAAGGCGGCAGGCTACGTTTGCGCGGCGGCACAGGCTCGGGCGTATCACGCAATTGCGGACAAGCTCACAGAGGATGAGACGGCGGTCTTCAAGCGAGGCAGGAATATGCACTCGGCTACCGTGCCGAAAAACGCCGATGTTGGCGACTACAGGACCGCAACAGGACTCGAGGCGCTATTCGGATACCTATATCTTTCGGGAGAAGACGAAAGGTTGACACAGCTAATGGCAATGATATTTGAATCGGCAAACGAGGGAAAGGCAGAGAATAATGACAGCTTACGATAATGACAACAGAGGCGGATACAGGGACGGCAATCGCGGCTGCAAGGGCGGCATTCGTTCATACGGAGCATACGGAGAAGACAGAGATATCCGCGGAGGCGAGCACAGCAACAGCAGGTCGTCAAACGACCGCGGCTATAGCAGAGGCGGCAGCCGCGGAGGCTATAGCAAGGGCGGAAACTGCGGCTGCAGACAGTACGAACGTAGCAGCAATCGCGGAGGCAACCGCACATATGACAGCGACAGGCAGGACGATCGCAGAAACGAGCGTAGCAGTCGCGGAGGCAGTCGCACCTACAGTACCGACAGGGATACTATAAGTGCAACGCGCGACACGGGTGTGAGCGACACTCGCACTGCCGACAACAGGGGTGATGAGCTCCCCAATCTGATAATGGGCCGTAACGCAGTCAAGGAAGCCATAAAGACGGGCAGAAGCATAGACAAGCTCTTAGTTTCGACGGAGCAGGACGGCTCTTTGCGCGAGATAATCTCGCTTGCGCGTGATATCAATCTCATAATCAAGGAGGTCCCAAAAACTAAGCTCGACGAGCTCTGTATGCCATTCGGTCACGGTGGCAGGACGGGTAATCATCAGGGCGTAGTGGCATTCATTCCCGGCGCGGAATACTGCGACATAAGTGACATACTCGATTACGCGAGAGAGAAAAACGAGAAGCCCTTCGTAATACTTCTCGACTCCATAGAAGACCCCCATAACCTCGGCTCGATCATCAGAAGCGCAGTCTGTGCGGGCGCACACGGCGTTATAATCACAAAGCGCAGGAGCGCATCCCTCACGGCGGCGGCGACAAAGGCTTCAGCAGGCGCAGTAATGCACATGAGAGTGGCACGCGTGGCGAATCTCACCGGAGCAATAGAGAGGCTCAAGGACGAGGGCTTATGGATCGCAGGCGCGGATATGTCCGGCAAGCCCATGTACGAATGCGACATGAAGGGCGCAATAGGTCTCGTAATAGGCTCTGAGGGCGAGGGTATAAGCAGGCTCGTAAAAGAGAGCTGTGACTACCTTGTGAGCATACCCATGGTGGGAGAATTAAACTCGCTCAATGCGTCCGTTGCTGCAGGGATACTGATGTACGAGAAAAAGAGACAGGACAGATGATAAACACATACGAAAGCACACCCGATAAAAAGCTCGTAGGACTCGCGCAGGCCGGGGATTCCGCCGCGTACGAGGAGCTTTGCTGTCGCTATAAGAGCATGGTAAGGTTAAAGTCAAGGCCATACTATATACTCGGCGCGGACAGGGAGGACATCGTACAAGAGGGCATGATAGGGCTGTTTAAGGCTGTCAGGGACTACTCCGACGACAAGAGCGCCACTTTCAAGACGTTTGCCGAGCTTTGCATAGTAAGGCAGATTATCACCGCCATACAGAGCGCCTCCAGGCAGAAGCATCAGCCGCTCAACACTTACGTATCGCTTTCGACACCGCTTGCGGGCGATGATTGCGACAGGACTCTAATAGACGTTATGCCTACGGGTATGCACATGAATCCCGAGGAAATCGTTATATCCAACGAGAGTCTTGACGTGTTCATGCAGGGGTTAAAGGACAGCCTCACGGAGCTCGAGTATGAGGTGCTTATGCTATTTATCAACGGCATGAGCTATCAGGAAATAGCGGAGAAGCTCGGCAAGCGCACAAAGACCATCGACAACGCCCTGCAGAGGGTAAAGCGCAAGGTGCAGAAGATCCGTGAAAGCCAGGAAGCGTCGAACAACATGTAGAGTAGCGATAACTCCATCGCCCGTCACGTACACTCGCGGCGGCTTTTTTGTAAGGGGGCTTTTCCAGAGGGGATCTGCCCCTCGACCTCGCGAGGCACTTCGTCCCCTCGGTCCCTGCAAGGGACCCTGCCCCTTGACCCCTTTTCTCCCTTCAAAGGGGCGCCTCCCATTTAACCCCGGCAGAACTGTCGCACTGTACCCGTAGCAATGTTGGACGAAAAATCGACAGATAATCCCACAGTATCACCAACATAAACACTTCCCCGTGCCCTGCGCAGCAGTGGGTTATGGGGCGAAGCCCCAATGCGGAAGCCCAACGACCACAGGGAGCGAAGCCTCACAAACAAAAACAAATCCGTGACATTTGCGCCACGGATTCAACGTATCTTTATTACTCTATTCCCTTGTAATACTTATGCGAATATCCACGCCGTCATCTCTGTCATCCTGCGCAACCGTTATTATAAGACCCGTGTCGCGAAGTGTGTTTACAGCGCTGTTTATCGTATTCATAAATATTCTATAGTCCTTAACCATCCTCATAACCGCCGGACGAGGCTTTGCGCCGGGGATCTTTTGCTCATAGCGGCTGTCGAGTATGTGTTCGACTCTGCGTTCGGTGTCCTTGACACTCATTCCGTCCTCGGAAATCTGCTTAATCATGTTGATCTGACACTGCGTGTCCTCGAGCTTGAGCAGTGCGCGGGCATGACGCTCGGTAACTCCGGAATCGAGCACCGCCGCCTTTACCTCGTCGGGAAGCCTGAGCACCCTGAGCTTGTTTGCAATCGAAGACTGGCTCTTTCCAAGTCTGCGAGCCAACTCCTCCTGGGTCAAATTATAGGAATCTATAAGCTCGGCATAGCACTGCGCTTCTTCAAAGAAGTGCAGATCCTCGCGCTGAAGGTTCTCTACGAGCGCCATCATGGTGGAGGACTCATCCTCACAGCCGCCGAGCACCACACAGCTTGCCTTCTTTTCGCCGAGGAGCTTGAGGGCACGAAGCCTTCTTTCGCCGGCAATCAGCTCAAACGTGCCGTTGCTTAACCGCCTCACAATAAGCGGTTGAATAAGTCCGACTTGCTTTATGCTCTGCGAGAGCTCGACTATGCTCTCCTCGTCAAACGTCTTTCTCGGCTGATTGGGATTAGGCACGATTTTTTCGAGCAAAACTTCCTCGAGCCTTCTCGTATCATCCTGCTTTGTCTTGATAAAATCGAAAACTGCCATTTGGACCTCCAATTCTTATAACGGCTTTTTCTTAATTGCAGAGGGCTTTCTCGGGTACGAGGGTGGGAGCTTACGCAGCTTTGTTGCCACTATGCAGTTTCTCTCGCCCCATTCGCTTGGGCATTCTACCAGAGAGATTGCAGAACAAAGCTTTTTTGCGGCGACCTGTGAGCACTGCATCTCCTCCTGTGCCTGCGGACCCTTGTACATGAGCGACGCGCCGCCGACATTTACAAAGGGCAACGTCAGCTCAAGTAATACGTTTGCGGGTGCTACCGCGCGTGAAAGTGCTATATCAAAGCGTTCACGAAACGAGTTTTCGTGACCGGCATCCTCGGCTCTTGCGTGTATAAATTTCGCAGCGAGCCCGATCTGGTCGACGACAGCCTGCAAAAACGCTATGCGCTTATTGAGTGAATCGAGAAGTGTTAGCTTTATGTCAGGACGCAGTATCAGAAGCGGAAGTCCCGGAAAGCCTGCTCCGGTGCCTACGTCTATACAGCTTGCGCCCTGTGGTATGAGCGAAATCGCAGCGGCGCTGTCTGCAAAATGCTTGCGTGCGACATCGACGGGGTCCGTAATCGCTGTGAGGTTTATTCTCATGTTGTAATCGATGAGCATCTCATAGTACACGGCAAAACGACCGTATTGTTTGTCGGAAAGCCCCGGAAGCACAATTTTGAGTTCGTCGAGCATTACGCCTATGTCAGATTGCATTTTTCCTCCTTTGTGCTTCGATGTACACGAGCAGCACGGATATGTCCGCAGGTGAAACTCCCGATATCCTGCTCGCCTGGCCTATGCTTTGCGGCTTTATTGCAGTGAGCTTCTGTCTCGCTTCAAGCCTCAATCCGCCTATGCCGTGGTAATCTATGTCAGCAGGTATGAGCATACCCTCGAGCTCGAGAAAGCGCTTTACCTGCTCCTGTTGCTTCACTATGTAGCCGGAATACTTGCAATCGGTCTCGACCGCCTTGATTATATCCGGGTCGGGGTGATAGAGATCGGGGAAAGCATCGAGTATGTCGTAGTAGCTGATGCTGTTGCGCTTGAGCAAATCGTTCAGCTTTATACCGGTTTGTGCAGGGGATTCGCCCTTTTTCTTGAGCAAATCCTGCAAGGGCTCTCTCGGCGGAGCGACATACTCGAGTGAACGCTTTGCCTTTTCTATCCCCTCGTGCTTGCGCATGAGCAGGGAATATCTCTCGCTTGAAATCAGGCCCGTGCGCATGGACTGTTCTGTGAGCCTCATGTCGGCGTTGTCCTGCCTCAAAAGCAGTCTGTACTCCGCCCGTGAGGTCATCATCCTGTACGGCTCGTTCGTACCCTTTGTCGTGAGGTCGTCTATAAGCACGCCTATGTAGGCATCGCTTCTGCCTATGTACATAGGGGGTTCGCCCTTTAGGTGCAGTGCGCAGTTTATACCCGCGTAAATGCCCTGCGAGGCAGCTTCCTCGTAGCCGGATGTGCCGTTTATCTGACCTGCGGTGAAAAGTCCGTCAATGCCCTTTACGTTTAATATCGGTGAGAGTGCGAGCGGATCGAGACAATCGTACTCTATTGCGTAGCCGTAGCGCATCACAGAGCAGTGCTCAAGACCCTTTATGGTGTGTAACATATCCCTCTGGCAGTCCGCAGGGAGGCTCGTGCTCAGCCCCTGCACGTACATTTCGTCAGTGTTGCGGCCCTCGGGTTCAATAAATATCTGATGTCTTTCCTTGTCGGGGAAGCGCATGAGCTTGTCCTCAATAGAGGGGCAGTAGCGCGTGCCGACTGCATTTATAAGCCCGCTGTACATGGCGGAACGCGATATATTATTTAAAATAATATCATGCGTGCTCGCGTTGGTGTATGTAAGATAACAGGGAGTTTGCTCGAATTCTGTCGGTTTATGTAAGAAAGAGAAAACGTGCGTGGGAACGTCGCCGGGCTGAAGCTCCATCCTAGAGAAATCGACCGTCCTGCCGTTGATTCTCGGCGGAGTACCCGTCTTAAAGCGCCTGAGCGTAAGCCCAAGCTCAATCAGAGATGTGCTAAGCGCATTTGCTCCCAAGAGTCCGCAGGGGCCGCTTTCTCTCGCGTAATCGCCGACCAAAACGCGGCTTTTGAGATACACACCGCAGGCGACTATAACAGCACGGCACTCGTAATGCGCGCCGTCCGCGCAGACTATTCCCGATATCCTGCCGCCGTCTGTCAGTATGCGGACGCACTCGCCCTCTGTGAGCACGAGACCTTCTGTCGATTCGAGCGCATTTTTCATCCTGATGTGATAGGCGTTTTTATCGACCTGTGCGCGCGGTGAGTGTACGGCAGGCCCTTTCGTGAGATTGAGCATACGCATCTGAAGCGTACAATCGTCTGCCGCAAGTCCCATCTCGCCGCCGAGAGCATCTATTTCTCTGACGAGGTGCCCTTTTGAGGTGCCGCCTATGCAGGGGTTACATGCCATTAGCGCGACCGAGCTGAGGTTCATCGTGAGGCAGAGCGTCTTTAGACCCATTCGGGCGCAGGAAAGAGCGGCCTCGCAGCCTGCGTGACCGGCACCAAGCACTATGCAATCAAATTTCCCGCTAAAAAAGCTCATGGTTCACCTGCCGATTATTTCCCGGGTAATTCCCGATGGGTATTGTAGCACATTTCGAATCGATTGAAAAGCACACACACGCTGTCCAAGACGTGAAAACGCCCTTTTAAGTACCAAATTTGGTACTTGCGTTCGGCATTGGTTCGCAGCAGTTGCACAATATGTACGCATGTCATATGCGCTGCTGCAATTATTGTGAAATACCATGCAGGAAAAAGGTGTAGCGTGTAGAATAACTTTAGACGAGAAAGATGGCGCTGCCGGTCTTGTGGGGGCGCAACGGAGGATTAGTATAAATATGGCACATTTAGGCGGCATGAGAGACAGGTCGAACTTGCTTTTGTACGAAAAAAAACTGTACAAAGCTTTTGCTATAATGGCAATGCCTATATTTTTGTCGAATCTGCTGAAATCTCTGCATGATTTAGTCGACACATATTTCATAGGCCAGATGGCGAACTCGACTGCGGCGCAGGCGGCTATATCGATCGCATGGCCTTTTATAAACATACTGCTCTGCTTCAGCGCTGGACTTTCTGTGGGCGGAGTTGCGATAATCAGCCGTCACCTCGGTATGGGGGATAAGCAAAAGGCCAGGGAGTATTCCGCACTTCTGTTGATGCTGTCCATCGGTATAGGCTTGGTCATCAATGTAATAATGTACGTAGGCTCGCCTCTCGTATTGAAGCTCATGGGCGCTATGGATGACATGGAAGTATACGAGTTGGCGCTGACGTATCTGCGTGTGCGCTCGTTTGAGATGATATTCCTGTTTGTGTTTGCGGCATTCCAGACTACGAGGCAGGCCTGCGGTGATACCGTATCTCCCGTGCTCTTGTCGGTCGTATCCGTAGTAGTAAACGTATTCCTCACTTGGCTGTTTGTCGCACAGATGAACTTGGGGGTTTTTGGTGCGGCACTTGGCACGCTGATTGGCAATGCCGTAATAACGCCGTACTGCGTGTATATGCTGTTCTCGAAACGCAATCAGATTGCAATCGACAAGTCGCACTTCAAGATAGATATGTCGGAAGTAAGGACTATGGTAAAGGTCGGCATACCTTCGGCACTGAGTCAGGCGCTCTCTTCACTGGGCTTTTTGATACTTCAAGCACTCATACTCGACTACGGCAAGCACATTGCGGCGGCATTCAGCCTCGGCAACAAGGTGTCAAACCTTCTGCTCATGCCGATATTCTCGCTCGGCTCGGTACTTGCGGCATTCGTAGGGCAAAACATAGGTGCAAAAAACAAGGAGAGGGCCATAGGCGCGTACAATACGAGCAGAAATTTGGGCCTTGCGGTTTCGATAGTGGGTTGTCTGATTATCTTCCCATTCAGGCGAGAGATATTAAGCTTGCTGACAAACGACCCTGTCACGCTCGATGCGGCTATGGAATACATATTCTGGGTACTGCTTACTCAGCCGCTCATGGCGATGTTCCAGAATTACATCGGGCTGTTTAACGGCTCGGGCAATACAAAACTCTCGTTCATTATGGCGACAGTGCGCCTTTGGGTAATAAGACTGCCGCTGATACTGTGTTTCAAACTCCTTACGGACTTGGGAAGTGCGGGCATATGGTACGCGATGGTAATAAGCAACTTCCTAATTATGATCGTGGGCTGGATACTCAAGGGCAAGGTCAATTACGAAAAAAAGCTATAGAATACAAAGCTAAGAAAAACGGGGTTCGCCCCGTTTTTGTTCGCTTCGCTCATCGGTAAACGACACACTCACAGCACGGTAGCAAGATACTCTTGCTTGATTTCTTGCGGTACCATGGAGCCTCCCGTAAGCCACGCTATGAATGTCGGAACGGCGTCGGTTTTGCAGTGTTTCTTCATGTAATCGTCTAGCAGACCTTTGTTGACGCTCTCTGCGCATACGAATGAGGCGCAGGCGGACGGCTCCGCAAAAATGCCCTCGGTGGAATACAAAAGCCTCAAATTTTCGTAAAGCTTGGCGTCGTCTATAGTTATCACGCCGGAAACGAGTTTCTTCGATACCTCGTAGGCGAGTGCAGACGATCTTCCAACGGCAAGTCCGTCCGCGTGAGTGCGGCCGCTTAGCCCTATGTCCTGTACGCAGATACCCGCTCCGAGCTCCGTTGCAAGCGAGAGCAGCATACAGGGTGAGCCCGTAGGCTCTGCGTAGAATATGTGGACGTCGTCCTTGTAGATGCATTTGAGCCCGAATGCGATGCCTGCCGGTGCGCCGCCTACTCCGCAGGGTATGCACACAAACAGCGGATGGTCACGGTCTACGGTCACGCCCATATCGGACAGTTGTGCGGCGAGCCTCCCTGCGGCGGTCGAGTAACCGAGGAGCAGAGGCAGAGAGCTTTCGTCATCCACAAAGTAGCTATAGGGGTCTTTCTTTGACAGCGTACGACCCTCACTCACAGCTTGTGAGTATTCGCCCGGGTACTCTTTGACAGTCACACCGCATGAACGGAGTTTTTGCTTTTTCCACTCCCTTGCGTCTGCGGACATATGCACGGTCGGATTAAACCCGAGCGCCGCAGATGTAATACCTATGCTCAAACCGAGGTTTCCCGTTGAGCCGACGTGTATGGAATACTTTTTGAAAAACCGCCTGAGCTCGTCTGTCACAAGAATCGAATAGTCGTCGTCTGCGTGAAGCAGTCCTGCGTCAGTTGCGAGCTTTTCCGCGTGGAGCAATACTTCATAAACGCCGCCTCGCGCCTTTACGGAGCCAGCCACGGGAAGGTCGCTGTCGCACTTGAGCAAAAGCTCTATACTTCCAAACTGCCTGCCGAGATTATTTACACGCACGAGGGGACTTTCTATAATGCCGTGCGCCTGAACCGTGTCGGGAAAAGCCTTCTCTATTACGGGTGCAAAACGTAAAAGTCTCCCTTCGGCATCGGCTGTGTCCGCCGTTGTGATGGACAGCTCGCTCAAAGCCTCGTCTGCGGCGGCAATATTCGGATTGAAGAATACGCATTCGCGCTTATTGGCGAGCGATTCGATAACACTGTCGTATCGCATAAAAATCTCCGTCATTTTTGACACTATTATAGCACTGCTGTTGTTAAGTGCGCGGTCAGCGTGATAATATTATGAGAAAAACCTGCGTATCGGAGCATGAGCATAAATGGAAGAGCTTGACATGAAAATATCGGATAACGGCAAAAACGCGGTGGTGCCTGCGCTCTATCTGTGCGCAACGCCCATAGGCAATATGGAGGACATGACGCTCAGGGTCATAAAGACGCTCGGTGCGGTAGATGCGATATACGCCGAGGACACGAGAAACACGCTGAAGCTGTTAAACCGCTTTGGGATAAAGAAGCCTCTCGTATCCTGCCATGAGCACAACGAGGCGATGCGTGCCGCAGAGATAGTCGAACGCATTCGTACGGGAGAAGCCGTAGCATTCGTAAGCGACGCAGGTATGCCCGGTATATCGGACCCCGGCGGAAGGCTGATTTCAGCCTGCACAGAGAGCGGCACGCCGTTTTTCGTGCTTCCGGGCGCGAGTGCGGCTTTGCTTGCTCACGTCATGGCGAATCTCTCTACGGAGTATCGCTTTGTCGGCTTTTTGCCGCGGGAAAAGGGCGAGTGCAAAAAGAAGCTATTAAGTCTCAGCGACTGCGACTGCCCTATGGTGTTTTACGAGAGTCCGCTAAGGGTCGCAAAGACTGTCGCTTTAATGCTGGAAAGTTTCGGTGAGAGAAACGCCGTACTCGTGCGCGAGCTGACTAAGCTCTACGAGAGTATGACGAGGGGTACGCTTTCTTCGCTAGTTGAACGCTATAGCGATACGCCTCCAAAGGGCGAGTGCGTGCTCGTGGTTGACGGGAGAAGAAAGGCGGAGCAGACAAACATTGACCCGGAGACGGTACTGACAGAGCTCTTAGGAAGCGGCAAGAGCGCTAAGGATTCGGCAAAGGAACTTGCGGCGCGCGGCATAATGCCAAAGAACGAGGCGTATGCGCTCGCATTGAGAATCGCGGAAAGGCTGTGATTTCCGGTTTTTTGGCGATAGCCTGCGAGACCTTTTGTATAGCTGTCACAATTGTGCAATGCAGTTAAAATTTGTTGACCGCGCAAGCTAATGTGATATATAATCAAAATGTTATAATGGATAGGATATTCATATAATCAAGGATGCTCTTTTAGGCGTCCGTAGTGTTAAGGGGTGTTTGGTTTGACGGAGTTTTTACAGCTGTTTGAAAATGTGTTGAATTTCACTTGGCAGCAGGGTGTTATGATAGGCGTAGGCGCTATACTCATAATACTTGCGATAAAGTGGGAGATGGAGCCGTCGCTGCTCTTGCCTATGGGCTTTGGCGCAATTCTGGTCAATCTTCCATTTGTTAACGCGGAGGCGATGCACACGCTTTACAACGCAGGTATCGCCAACGAACTGTTCCCGTTGCTTCTGTTTATCGGCATAGGTGCGATGATAGACTTCGGACCGTTGCTTTCAAATCCTAAGCTTCTGCTTTTCGGTGCGGCGGCACAGCTCGGTATATTCATCACATTGCTGCTTGCCCGCGTTGTAGGCTTCCAGCTTAACGATGCGGCAGCAATATCGATAATCGGCGCGGCGGACGGCCCAACATCGATTTTCGTGGCGCAATACTTCAACTCGCAGTACACGGGTGCGATTATAGTAGCGGCGTATTCGTATATGGCGCTCGTACCCATAATCCAGCCGCCCGTTATAAAGCTGATGACGACAAAAAACGAGAGGCGCATAAAGATGCCCTACAAGCCTGCCTCCGTTTCAAAGCTCACACGCATACTCTTCCCGATAATCGTTACGATAATCGCAGGAGCTATCGCACCCAAATCCGCAGAGCTCATAGGCTTCCTCATGTTCGGCAACCTCATACGCGAGTGTGGCGTGCTGAAGAGCCTCAGCGAGTCCGCGCAGAACATGCTTGCAAACCTCATCACGCTCGTTCTGGGCATAACAGTTGCATTCTCAATGCAGGCTGAGCAGTTCGTAAAGGTGGAGACGATCGTTATAATCGGCCTCGGTCTGGTAGCATTCGTGTTTGACACAATGGGCGGCGTACTGTTTGCAAAGTTCATCAACCTGTTCTCAAAGATAAAGGTAAACCCGATGATAGGCGCGGCGGGAATTTCAGCATTCCCCATGTCGTCAAGGGTAGTTCATAAGATGGGTCTCAAAGAAGATCCGTACAACTATCTGCTCATGCATGCTGCCGGCGCAAACGTCAGCGGACAGATAGCCTCTGTAATCGCAGGCGGGCTTGTAATAACGCTTGTCGAGAACATACTGGGATAGGAGGAGAGAAATATGACGCTGTTTTCAAAACTGCTCCCGTTACTCGGTGCAATTGAGCTCAAGTTCTCACCCAAAACATTAGGTGAGTCGCTGCTTCTGCTCGCTAAGGGCATGTTGGGCATATTCGTCGTGATAGGCGCTATAATACTTATCGTCTACATACTTAATAAAGTGACTAAAAAGAAGGAACAATAACCGCGAGCGTTGCGCGTACAGCAAATAATAAAGCCCCCGCAAAAGG
>SAMEA3663283__coassemble_1111_pt1 | contig 17436 bp, 17 predicted proteins | sample SAMEA3663283__metabat2_low_PE_022 | metagenome-assembled genome bin SAMEA3663283 (sample SAMEA3663283) | pig gut metagenome | biome: pig gut; feature: pig-associated habitat; material: faeces | place: China | collected 2013
ATAAGCCTTTACCTATGCCCTTTGATCGCCCCCTCCCCCGAAGGGGAGAGGCGGATTTTCTAAAGTCGTCTCATAAAGGCGTCTGTGGCGGCAATTACGGGGTCACTGCAACGCCATTGACTGTGCAGGTGCAACGCGTCCAAACGTCGGGATCTTCAGGGAACAATGTCTTGAAGTTTTCTGCCGTAACAGCTACACCGTCCTTCATGCAGTTTTCAAACACAAAGCCAAATCCTGGGATCTGCGCATAAATTTTAAATGCGCTGTCGAAAGTACAATTCTTAAATGTCGTATCCGTATAGGCCGCTACGACGTCGTAACCGCTTGCACCCATGCTAAACTCGGTATCGATGAAGGTAGCCGATGTGATTTGGGCGTAGGAAGTCCAGCCGTGCAGCTTGCTGTTTATTACGGTTAAGGAAAAATTACCACCACCGTCAACGTTGATAGGATAAACCGCATCGATGTCACAGGAATCTACAACAACGCTGCCCGCCTGGCTTCCGAGGAAAATACCGCGGAAGCCGCCGCTAATGATGGAGTTTCTTATATGGGCGGTTTCTCCCGAATTCAAATTGATATAAACGGATGCTCCCCAGGTGGTTGTGCCGCCGCCGTTGATGACGCAGTTATCCAGGATTGCGTTATTACCTCTCAGGTTTATCGCTCCGCTGTAATGGACACCACTTGCAGCACGGCCGTCCACGGTAAGATTCTGGATTGTAACATTGTCGTTCTCAATCGTATAGCCGTCAGCGTTAGTAACGATAGCTGTGTTTGCCGCACCGTTGCCGGAAATCACGACATCTGCGGGAATGGCGGTAGCCGGCAATATGAACGTGCCGGAGGATAGGGTGATAGTGTCGCCTGCCGTTGCGCTTGCGATGGCTTCGGCAAACTCTTCGTTGCTTGTTACCGTATACAACGTGTCCGAATCTTCGATGTTTTCGAACTCGCCAGCATCCTGCGTGGTGGCTATGCTCAAGTTCAGATCGATGCTAGGGATATTAGTACCGTTGTGGTTAGCCGTATTGCCTGCCTCCTCGGGCATGTAGACCACGATAGCGATAAGATCGCTCTTGGTGTTTGCGGGCAGTTTGCTTTCTTCGGAAACAAATCCGGCGGAGATCAGCCGCGAAACGGATTCAGCGGCGTTTCTTGCGGCATCACCGCTGGAATACTGCGAGGCGGTCTCGATAACAGCGAAGCGCAGATATTGCGACAAGTCGATGTCGGCGCCGTCATGCGTCTTGCCGATGGTCTTGTTCGTCACATTTATGGTCAACCGGTACTTCAAATCCAGGTTGCCCTCGTTGGAGACCTTCAAATAAGCGACCTCGGTATGGCCGAGCTCCCATAGGACGTTCTCATCGAACAGATTGGTTTCTTCGTTCACCTTGATCTCAGCGTTGCCAATGACTTTGTACAGTTCCGCACGAAGGTTGCCGGAATGGATGTCGCTTACCGAGGCAGAAGAGACATCGGTAAACCAGGCATATGTAGTGCCTATCAACATGGCACAGCACAAAACCATAGCAACGATACTTGCGATCAATGCCCGTGTGGTTCTTGTTACTTCGCGTTTCATGGTTCTTGTCCCCTCTTTTCCGTTTATTCGAGAAATGGGTTTCACTGTCTACTACTTTCAGCTCCGGGTTCCTCTTGCTGTATCGATGACTGCTGTTGTGAATCAGCTGTGGGCTCCGCGCTGCCCGAGTCGAACTTGGAAAGCTGCTGCTGGAGCTGCTGCAGCTGCTCCATTATTTTGCGGTTCTCCGCACGTTCCGCTTCAACCTGGTCGCGTGCCGCTTGGATATCAGCCATCTGCTCCTTCTTGTACTGGCGGAACAACTGAACACAGTTGCTGCCCTGGAATATGATAAGAAGCAGGAAGGGTACCAGGATGCAGATGATATAACCCGGCGTCGTCTTCAAAAACCGGAAGAACGTACCGACTTTCGGTATACGGGACTGGTATTTGCCGAGAATAAAGCTGTAGGTCACAATGCCTTCGTCATCGGTGTTTGTCGTAGTACCGTAGGTGATGAATCCGGGTTCTCCGTCTGCAGTTGTCGTGCACCTACGTATCTTATGGGTAACGAGTTCTCCGAAGCTCTCGGTGTTCTGTGAACGGAAAGAGATTATATCGCCCTCCTGAAGCGTGACGGGGTCGACTTCCTTGACAAGCACGAGGTCTCCGGCGTCAAAGTCTGTAGCGCTCATGGAGTCAGACAGCGCGATGTACGCACGGTAGCCGAACAGTGAACGCTCATCCCTGTCGAACGTGGTCATCGACACAATAGTGAAGATCATCATGAACACCGCTACGGCTACAATCAAAATGACCAGTATGTTTTTTATGACATTCAGCGCTTTCTTTGCGCCGCTCGGTTTCTTCTGTTCAGGAGCAATCAGCTCGATATTCGGGTTTTCCATTGTTTAATCAAACTCTCTTTCCGGATTATTCTTCGTTTGGACTGCATCTGCGCATATGACGAATGAAAGCGTCAAATTCTGTGTCTCGTTGCCGGCGCTCTCCGGGAAATGGAGTATCATCGTCAAATCACATCGTTCATCCATCCGCAGGATTTCCGACGCAGCATTCACGTTCTCTTTAGTGAAACCAGATGCTAAACCGGAATAAACAACTTTTTCGCCATCCAGCACGGTGATCTCAAGCACGTCCGCAAGGCCACCTTGGATTTCACTGAAATACAGTCTGTAGTAGACGTCACAACTGCTCTCGTTTTCCACAAAGAAGTCCTTGACGACGGTCATGCCCGGCTCAAATAAGAACTCGTGCTCTTCGATTACGGGGTTGCCATCGTTGAGATTGATCTGCACCGTTCCGGTTTGGAACTCATTGTTGTTCACCGAAATGGTGGCCAGGACCAAGGCGTAAGTCGTAGCGCAGAGACATATTACGAGGATAATGACGACAAAAATCGACCACCGGAGCTTCCGGACAATATTCGTATTACCGTTCATTCTTCTGAGCCTCCTTTTTACGCCTGTACAGGAGGACGATGACTGCAGCAGAGACGAAAGCCGCAATGGCTATCCGGAAGATAATCACGTTGCTGTTATCACCCGTACCGGGCGGCGTCAAGCCACCGTCGCCATCAACCCACCAACTGAAATCTGCGATAAGGCTTTTGTTCTGATAGTCGTTGCCTACCCTCGTGTCCAGATACGCGGTGATCTCATATTCGAGTTCGCTTGTGGTGCTGCTGGATGCCGTCAGCGTGTGGCTCACGGATTCGGGCATATCCCGCATCAGACCTTCGTACATGGTCTGGCCCGTCGTCAGCAACTGAATTCGAATCATCATGACCTCGGCGAGCTTCTCATAGCCCGGTCGGATGGTTGCGTGATAGTGGACAGTCACGTCCGCAGAGTGGGAAACGCGGACTCTGTAATACCTTGTTTCGGCATCTCCGGGGAACATGTTGGTTACCTGGAAGGGGTCGTTGTCCTCTGCGTGCCTTTTGTATAGCTCAATTGTCGTTTCGCTTCCGGGACGCGCGGTCTCGCTCGTGTTCGTCAGAACCACTGCGTTATGCATTTGGTCAGCATGATAGAGAGCCTGACCATACTCCGCTTCATGGCTAAGAGATTCCGGCGTAATGATGTTATTGGGGATTTCTACCGTTGCGAGATCCTGTAACCCTGAAAAATGGATGAGCGTTGCAGATAGTGCCGCCAAGCTGATTACAAGCAAAACAGAAAGTACAACGATTACGATGCGTAGTCGTTTCAATGTTTGCGACGATTCCATGTCCTTGCCTCCTCTACAGCATTCGAAACTACTGGAAGCCGGCATTCACTAAATCAATTCAACACACTGCCGGCACAATCGTTTATCGCAATTTTTAATTGTGTTCATTATAATACATAAATGGCTGAATTTCAACATATTTCAACAAAAAATAGATAAATTACGATACAAATTTAACATAATTCGGAAAGGATTCTACTCTGACCGATGAGATCGTGCTGCGCACTGTACATCTGCCTGCGTTTTCGGTTTGGAGGATTGCAAAACGGGTGTGCAGCTAACATAAAAGGCCGATCGCGATCAAACTTTAAAATGGAATAAAATACAGAGATTCTCGGTTTTTGTGATTTATCTTCAGCATCCACCAAAAACGGCTGCCATGCTCGGCAGCCGGATTCGGTTTCTCGTTGCTCGGTTTTTGTTTATTGCGGTGCCGGGTCTTCAGTTGCCGCTTGATGGTGGGGATCGGAGCAGGAGGAGACGGAAAGTTCCGGCTATGCGGCTTTCAGCTCGGCTATTCCGAGCCCGAAGCATTTTTCAAAGAACTTCATAAGCTTTTGGATGACGTTCTGCTATTTCTGTGACCTGTGGGCGCCGATCCTGTGGTATAATCTAAATACTATATAGAACTAAGCTTTGGACAGACGATTCATAGAGGAGCGGTGAGACACTTGGAGCTTTTAAGCCGCACAATGAATTAAAGGCGATAATCGACAGGGTCGACTTCTCGCGCATATGGAGGGGTTTTAAGCCACTCGGATTTGCGCTTTACGACGATGAGAGCTGTTGCTTTGAAGGCAAAATGATAGAAAAGACCGCGGGGTTTTTGGCTAACGCGGCGATAGTGTTTAACGGGGAGCATATCGCAATATGGAACCTGAAGGAGCATACGGACGCAGATATACTTGCCTCGAAGCTGATACATGAGATGTTCCACGCATTCCAGAGCATGAATAACGAGTCGCGCTGGCCAAACGAGCTTGAGGCGCTTTCACGCTATCGCTGCGACACGCGGAATCTTTCGATAAAGTCACTTGAAAACAGACTTATAGCTATGCTTGCGGAACGCTTTGACACGGCTGAGTTCGAGAGACTTTTAGGCTTGAGGCGCATGAGGTGCGACAATTTCGGCTACGAATATGGCTACGAGGCGGCGGTCGAGCAGATAGAGGGAACGGCGAGATATGTAGAGCTGTGTGCGCTTAAACAGATATCGAGAGAAAAATACGAGCAGAGCCTTGCATCTGTGAAGCGTAGCATATGCGACACAGCGAACATTATACCAATCAGGGTGATATCGTACGAGATAGGCGCGCTTCTGCTGAGTATACTCAAGGAATACGAATTGGCAGATTTCGAGGATTTCTGCGACACGCCGTTTGCCATGTCACTGATAGACGACAAAGCGTCCGCGGATGCTGACTATGCGGATAAGGCTATCGAAACGCTTGTAGAGAGTTATTATGCCGAGACGAGGCGCATCATATCGGGCGCCAAAGAGAGAGCCGATTGCGTTGACGAGGGAGCTTTTAAGCTACTCGGCGTGAACGTTTACGATGCGAGATACTCAGACGGCTGTATTGTGTCTACATCCTTCGTTATGTATGAGGATGAGGGAAGGGAACGTGTGCAGTACGGCGATTTTGTTATAGAACTTAATGAGCGCGGCGGAATAAAGCGGATACTGAGGATGTGACAAAATGCCGAGCGCTAAAGCGCAGGGAAACGGCATTGTGCCTAAAATACATTACTCCCAAAGTAGGACAAGTGACGACGCCTAACTGTCGTGCCGCGCGGCAGGAACGGAAACGTTTGTTGAGTGCGAAAAAATGAATCAAGCTACGGAGAATTGATATGGTAATAGGATTATTTGGAGAAAGCTGCACGGGGAAATCCTCTGTTGCGGAATTGTTGAAAAAGCAACTGGGGGCACAGTTCTACTCCGGCAAGGACTACCTAAGGCTTGCAAAAAAACCGCCTGATGCGGAGAGAAGCTTCGCGGAGCTTCTTAGAGAACATGTCGACTCAGACGACTGCATAATCTACGTCTTGTCGGAAAAGGATCAGCTTGCAATGCTACCCGAAGGCGCATTCAAAGTGCTGTTTATTGCGGACATAGAGACGATAAAACAGCGCTTTGCACAGCGTATGCACGGGGTTTTGCCGGCTCCCGCGGCGCAGATGCTTGAGCGCAAGCACGGGGCGTTTGATTCCGAGCCCTGCGATATGCACGTCACATCGACCGGCGTAAGCGCGGAGGAAATCTGCGAGAGCATATTGGTCCGCCTCGCAGGGATGTAATTCGGACGAAAACGGCAGCACAAAATTGACAATATAGTGATGCAGGGGGCTTTGCGCCCTTTGTTTTCAATTTTTGATACCCCCAACAAAAATCCGTGACGCTCCTGCATCACGGATTTGACAGATATTCTTAAATATAGCGTGTATATTACTTGGTAAAAAAGTCAGTAACGGCCTCGTGGACCTTCGCGGGCTTCTCTTCTTGTACGAGATGTCCCGCATTCCTGATCTCCGTGCGGACAGAGTTTCTGATTCCCGCATGATAGAATTCGGCACGCTCGTTTGAATGCCACTTGTCCTCGACGGAGTGAATTACCAACACAAACTGCTCGATGTCGCGGAGCTTTGCGAGAGTGTCCTCCTCGAAGTAATGGGCAAAAGTCGTTTTTACCGCGCGGCGTGAAAGTGAGTCGGATATCGTGGCGTAATATTCGTTGATTACATCGGGTGTGAGCACGGTATGGTCGAAAAGGCAGTCATTAAGGCAGTTTGTGAGCGTCTTGATTCCAAACAGCGTGGAGGAAATCGCACCAAAGAAAGGGATCTGGAGCATTCTTATGCTCAGGGGCATTTCAACCGTCACTCCGCCGGGGTTGACGATAGCCAAGCGCTTGACCTTTTCGGGGCAGAGTGCCGCAAGCTCCAGGCAGTAAGCGGAGGCCATTGAGAAGCCGACGAAGTTAGCGCTCGCGATTTCTTTTGCGTCCATGAATGCTGAAAGCACACGCGCCATCTCGGGTATGGAGTAACCTAAATGCTCGTTTCTCGTGGAATAGCCGTGACCTGGGAGGTCGATAGCTATCACTCTGTAGTCCTGTGCGAGCATGGGGAAGAGCTGACGCCATGTGTAGAGCGACTGACCGGGTGCGTGTACGAGTATTATAGTGTCACCGCTGCCTTCGTCGAGATAGTGTATTTTGAGCGTCTCTGTGGCAATGGGGCCGTCCTCGGAGACGGTGAAATCCTCATTGGAAAGCTCTGCTGCGGCGTCGTTTGCACCCTCAGGCGCTGAGTCGTCCTGTGCAGGTGCGGTGTCTGGAGCCTCTTTTTCTGCGGTCTGTTTTGCCTTTTTGACAGGCGCAGGCTCGACATCATACGGCACGACTACATCGATGTACTCGCCGGTGTGCTGTGAGTTTATGAACTTCTTTACCTCAAGTGCTAAAGCCACTGTATCCTCCAAAACCCTTGTTGTAATCAATACATTCTACAATGCAAAGCCGGAGTTTGCAAGGAAAAAGCACATCAATGCGCGAAAAACCGCATAAAATGTGCCGGTTTTACCAATCTGAACCTATTTTCGCCTCAGGAGGAACACGGTCGGAAGCAATCCGCCTGCTTCTGTGCGCTTGCGCGACAACAGCTCCATTTCGTTCTGCTCGGCTATGAGGCGCTTTAAGAGCGTATACTCCATGGTATAAAGGAGCGCGATTCCGCCGGGCTTCAGCCATTCGGGGAGCTTCTTTAAGAACTGTGCGTAGAGCCTGTCGTTTATCTCGTGACTTCCCACTCTAAGTCCGAAGGGCATATTTGCGATTACCTCGTCATACGGCTCGCTTGCGCGAAACTTTATGCAGTCCTTGCAGATAAGCTCGATATCAACATCGGCCGCGGCAGCGTTGACCTTTGCCTTGTCTATGGCTTTCGGTGTGATATCCACGCCTGTGAGTGCGCCGCAGGGGGAGAGCTTGCTCCTCTCTATGAGCATAGTCCCCGTGCCGCAGAATGGGTCGAGCACCCTTGCTCGAGAGTGAAGCTCGTCCGAAGCTAATCTCAATACCGCGGCGGCAGTCGAAGGTGCGATGGATGCAGGGAGCATCTCTTTTCTGTAGTTGAAACGGTTATCCTTTACACAGCAGAGCTTAGCGTACAGTGCACAGCGGTCGGGAGCGCCGATGATCTCGATTTTCAGTTCTATATCGTAGAATGACGGCGAGTTTAAAAGCTCCGGCGAATCGAGTACTGAAGCTATCTCGGATGCGAGTGCCGCCTTGTTTGTCACAGTGTTTGGCATGTCTATCCTGTAGCGATAGGGAGGTCTCGCGTCTGTCGATGAGTCCATAAGCTCAAAGAGAAATTTCTTTGCGCTTCCGCCTATGGCCGCGGCATTCAGGCTTACGTCTCTCCTTATGGGGAAGAGCGCATCGGAGAAGCACCTCGCTTCAAACAAGCTCTGCATATCGTTCGTTTCTACGAGCACGCCGTTTGAGAATTCACGTATAGGCTCAATGCCGATGTCGCTTAGCTCCTCGGCAAGCTGACCGCCGAGCATATTTGCACAACGAAGCTCTACAGAGTGGGGCTTGCTCAACCCCGAGAAATGCGCGTGTACGCCATGCACAGTTCTTCCGAGCACGAGCCTAACGGCTTCTTTCTCCGCTTCGGCGTGCTTTACTTCCGTTTCGTCCTTAGGCTCTTCGACCCTGTACGACTGTACGAACGCGACTGCGGCGGTATCGCCTATTGCGCCGAGCGCTAAGAGCATGGAGGGACGCACATAGCGGTATTCCTCTCGTTTTAACGCCTCTATTATGGGTCTTGAGTATTCGCTTGCGCCTATGTTGCCCATGAGCACGGCCGTGGTCTTGCGTATGCCGGGTATGGGGGAGGCGAGATTGCGCTTTAGTTCGTCTATTGTGAGCGCTGCGGTGAGCTCTTTTTTGTGGTCCTGCTTCTTTGCGAGCTTGCCGAGTATCGCGCACGCCACTGTGTTTGCGTCGATGTGATAAAGCTCGAGTGCGGCTTCGTAAGCCGATTCCTCGTTTATCGATTTGTCGTTATTCGCTATTCTCTCTTTGAGCTCCGCCACGGTGAGTTTTGCCATTGATGTTTCCGCCTTGTTTATGAATCTTCAGGATTATATCACATAGTACTTCATTAACAAAGCCGATTGTATAACTTCGTTGACATTGCCCCGCAAAAGCCATTATTATACATTTATTACAGAGGGATCGTTATAAAGGAAAGTACAGATCGGAAACGGGGGCGTGTATGGATATCACGATAGAAGTGTGCTGTCAGAGTGCGAGCGATGTTTTTACTGCGGTCAAGTGCGGTGCGGATAGGGTAGAACTCAATTCGGCGCTCTTTTTCGGGGGGCTTACTCCGAGCGTGGGCAGCGTTGAGTTTATTCGTGAATACACAAACATACCGATTATGGTGATGGTGCGTCCAAGAGAGGGCGGCTTTTCATACACGCGAGACGAGCTTGAGATAATGGTCAAGGACATAAGGGCTCTGCTCAATGCCGGTGCGGACGGAATAGTTTTCGGTTGTCTTAGGCAAAACGGGACAATAGACGAGAGTGCGTGCATGAGGCTTCTCGACGAGATAGGCAATCACACGAGCGTATTCCATAGGGCATTCGATATGATAGGGGACAACTTTGAGCCTGCGATAGACACACTTGTTCGGCTTGGAGTTTCGCGCGTTCTCACGAGCGGCGGCGCTTATACTGCGACTGCGGGCATACCGAGGCTCAGGCAGATAAAGGCGTATGCCGGCAACGATATAGACATACTGCCGTGCGGCAAGATTCGAGCGGACAACGCCGTAAGGATAATGCGCGAGACGGGGATAAACAGCGTACACACGTCTGCAACTACGGAGGAATTGGACGTAACGGGCGAGTATAACGAAGCCGTCAGCTTTGTGGGCAAAGAGCTCCCGAGGAGCGGCGCTTACACGGGCTGTAACGGCGATATTCTCAGCCACTTTGTAAAAACCGTGAGAGGTAGCATGAGACTATGAGGGTATTGGCGCTCGATATAGGCGGAAGCTTTATTAAGTATGCGTACTGCACCGAAGGCGGAGAACTCGTCTCCCCGTCATATAGACCTACGGACGCGGTAAGCCGCGAGAGGATACTCGATTCGATAACCGAGGTCATGCGTGAAGCGTGTGATTTTTCTGCCGTTGCGGTGAGCTGTGCGGGTGTAATCGACTCAAATACGGGCGTAGTCGTTCAACAGAGCGGAGCGCTTCCGCTTACAGACGGCTTTGAGCTTGCAAGCTGGATTACTTCCATAGTGGGTGTGCCTGCGTTTGTTGAAAACGACGTTAACTGCGCTATGCTGGGCGAGCTGTGGAAGGGCGCGGCAAGGGGTTGCCAAAACGCCGCTATGCTCACTCTCGGCACGAGCATAGGAGGGGCAATAGTGATTAACGGGGAGCTATACAAGGGCAGTCACTTCGGCGCAGGCGAATTCGGACACGTTACGCTGCACCCTGATGGCAAGGACTGCTGTTGTGGAAGAAAGGGCTGTTTCGGGGCGTACGGCTCTGCGACGGCACTGCTCGAAAGCGTAGGCGACATATGCCCCGGCATTCTAACCTGCGAGGATACTGAGGCTTTGATGAATGCTTCTCCCGAGCTTAAAAAGCGCATCTGTGACTGGGCGCACGAGGTCGCACTCGGCGTTTCGGGCGTCATACACAGCGTAGACCCCGAGATAATGATACTCGGTGGAGGGATTATGGAGAAGCGGTCTTTGTTTGAGCTGATTAAAACTGCGCTCAGCCCGTGCTTGATGGATGCCTACAGGGACACGAAGCTCTTAGCCGCAGATACGGGAAACGCGGCAGGTATGCTCGGCGCGGCGTATATCGCATTGAAAGCTATTTCGGGCGGATTCGGAAGGTAAACGTGACACGGGAGATCGAGTTAAACGAGCACGACCGCTTTAAAGCGAGGCTGTTAAAATATCTACCGAGCCGTGCAAAACTCACGGAAACGCAGGTGGAAGAGCACATAGCGCACATGCTCTGCGTTCGGCACAATACCCCCTGGCAAAAAGACATACCCGAGGAGATATTTTTAAGCTTCGTTTTGCCTATGCATGTAAATGACGAGCCCATAGTGCCCTGTGCAAAGCTGTTTTATTCTCAGCTCATGCCCATGCTTTCGGGTATGGATGCCATGACCGCGGCGATACAGGTTAACTACTACTGCATGGCAAACGTCACGTACAGATTCAACGATGCGCCAACTTCGGACGTGCTTACCATATTTAACAGGGGTTACGGCAGGTGTGGAGAGGAGTCGACATTTGCGGTGCTTGCGTATCGCTCCGTAGGCATACCGGCGAGGCAAGTCTACGCCGTAAAGTGGTCGCATTGCGAGGACAACCACGCATGGGTCGAGATATACGTAAACGGACAATGGCACTACACAGGCGCGTGCGAGGCGCAGGAAAAGCTTGACGGCGGCTGGTTTGACACAGCTTCGAGCAAGGCGCAGTACATAAGGGCACTCTGCGACTGCGAAAGGCTCGATCCGTACATAGCGAGCGAAAACGGCAGGGCGGTTGAAAATGTCACGGACAGATACGCCGCCGCAGGTACGCTCAAGCTGCAGGTAAAAAACGGCGCAGAGCCGTGCCCGAATGCGAGACTTTCCGTGGAACTCTTCAACACCGGAAATTTTGACAGGCTGTTTACATTGGAGTGCGACGAGCGAGGCGAGGCGAGCGCCATACTGGGCATGGGCGACGTTTTTATAACCCACTATTCCGAAAGTGGCTTTTGCAGGGTAAAGGCGACCCCTCCGAGTGCCGTTATAGATATCGCCCACGGTACGCCCGACGGCGCTTACGAGTATACGCAGAGGGTTGCGGAGGGCAGAGATCCTCATTTACACGCTTCAGACGAGTGGCGCACCGGTTTATCAAACAGAAGAAGGGAGCTTCTTCACCCCGGCAGTCATACGCCCTGGGTGAGACCCGAGCCCGTCCCCGAAAAGGGCGCACATGAGGTCCGCGTTGAAACCGACTACGATATAATTCAGGGCTTCGGAGGCAATTTCTCAATAGCGAGGATAACGCAGGACGGCACGCAGAAGCTCGATTTGGATAAAAACTCGCCTGCGACACTGCATATTGCTGCGGGTAGATACTGCTTTAACGCCTACAGGAGAGGGCTTGACGGCACGCTGTACATAAAAAGCTTGGTAAAGCAAATAGATAGCGACTGCACGTTGAAGCTTTCAATGCCGAATGCCGAGGCAAAGCCCCTAAATGCGCCTGCGGCACTTCCGTTTGAGGATCGCTGCGGAAAAACCCTGCTATTACTGTGCGGTGGAGACGACGAGCCCACTCGCCACATAGAGAGCGAGCTGAAAGAGCAGGAAAATACGCTTATTTCCCGGGAAATAAGAACCTTGCGCATAGATACGGTACCGTGCGATGCACTTGAAAGAGTGAGGGAGCTTATGCACATATCGGGCGATGCGCTTCCGATACTCGTTGCGGTAAAGGACGGAATGGGACTGCACGCGGTGTGCGGCTACAACGTTGGCTCTGTGGAGCTTTTGTGCGAGCTTTTGAGGTGAAGCATGAATCAGACTGAATACATCAATGTAATCGACGAAGTAATTGCAAAGGGCAAATACAAGCCTGCGTGGGAGTCGCTCTCAAATTACGATATGCCCGAGTGGTACAGGCGCGCAAAGCTCGGAATATTCGTGCATTGGGGCGTATACAGCGTGCCTGCATTCGGGAGCGAATGGTACTCGCGCAACATGTACATACAGGGCTCAAAAGCGTATGAGCACCACATCGCAAAGTACGGCCCACAGAGCGAATTCGGCTACAAGGACTTCATACCGATGTTTAAGGGCGAGAATTTCGACGCAGATGCCTGGGTGAGCCTGTTTAAGCGTGCCGGTGCAGGTTATGTGGTGCCCGTTGCGGAGCATCACGATGGCTTTATGATGTACGATTCCGACCTGTCTCGCTTTACGAGCGTCAATATGGGATTGCACAGGGACTACCTCGGAGAGTTGTTTTCCGCGGCAAAAAAGCAGAACATGGCCGCCTGCGCATCGACCCACAGGCTTGAACACTGGTTTTTCATGGGCAGGGGCAGGGAGTTTGACAGCGATATAGCGGCAAACAGCGACAGGGACGACATTTACTGGCCTTCGCTCACGCCCGACCCGAGCTTTACCGACCCCGATTGCGGCGCACAGCCTCCCAAGGAGTTTTTGACCGATTGGGTAGTGAGGACGTGTGAGCTCATAGATCGCTACAGACCAAAGCTGATTTACTTCGATTGGTGGATACACCACAGGAGCGTAAAAGAACAGCTTAGGAAAATCGCCGCCTATTACTATAACCGCGCGGAGGAATGGGGCGAGAAAGTAGTTATAAACTACAAATACGATGCGTTTGCATTCGGCTCTGCGGTGCTCGACCTCGAGAGGGGAAGCAGTGTATCTGCGAGACCTTTCTTCTGGCAGTGCTGTACGTCTACGTCGCGCTCGTCGTGGGGCTTTACGGAAAACAGCGACTATAAGACGGCAAACGAGCTTATCGCTACGCTCTGCGACGTAGTTAGCAAGAACGGTTGTATGCTCCTAAACGTAGGACCTAAGGCGGACGGCACATTCGCCCCCGAGGACGAAAAACTGCTCTGCGAGCTGGGCGACTGGCTCAAAGTAAACGGGGAAGCGATTTACGGCGCTATACCGTGGAAAAAATGCGGTGAAGGCAGCGAGTGCGAGAAGGCAGGTCAGTTTACGGATTCCAAAGCGCCCGTCTACACGAGTCAAGACATACGGTACACTGTAAATAACGGTGCGATATATGCGATAACGCTCGGCGAGCCAGAAAACGGTAAGTACGTACTAAAGAGTTTCTGCTTTCCCAAGGACATCGATGCCGCAGACGGCTTTGTCGGTATAGTGGATTCCGTGAAGCTTCTCGGGAGCGATGAGTCCGTGTATTTCGAGCGCAACGAGGACGGACTTGTAATTCACGCGAGCTGCAAAAAGGGCAGCATCAGTGTGTTTAAGATAGATGTAATATAAGGAATTTGCAGAGGCTTTTTTGGAGCGCTTCGGAGCTGTCCGTGCGCTCTTTTTCTTATGGCGGTCATTAGAAAACGGAATACACAATATACTATAATTTCGCTTTAAATGTGATCATATATATGTTAGTATATTACTGAAATAATATATTGGGGGCGGCTATGCGAATAGACAATCATCCAATACTCACGTTTGACAGAGGTGAGAAGGTAACTATTTATTACAATGGCGATCCGATACCTGCATACAGGGGTGAGACGATTGCCGCGGCATTGCACGCAGCCGGGATACGAGTCCTTGGTCACAGCATCGAATTGCACAGACCCAGGGGCTTTTATTGTGCCATAGGAAATTGCTCCTCTTGCATGATGGTCGTAAACGGCGTGCCTAATGTCAAAACATGTATAACTGAAGTTGAGGACGGTATGCGCGTCGAGCTTCAGGAGGGAAAGGGCGTGATTAAATGAGAAGCTGTGAGCTTTTGGTAGTCGGCGGAGGTCCCGCGGGACTTTGTGCCGCCATCAATGCCGCGAAGGCGGGCGCACACGTGATAGTGCTTGAGCGCAATCCGAGCATAGGCGGTCAGCTTGTCAAACAGACCCACATGTTCTTCGGATCGAGAAAACAGCACGCTTCTACGAGGGGCATAGACATAGTTGGCATACTCGAATCCGAGATTGCCGCTATGGGCGATAAGATAGAGATACTTGCCTCGACTACCGCACTCGGCATATACGAGGACGGTGTCGTCACGGCGATGCACCGCGAGGACAAGTACGTGAAGTTCAAGCCGCAGGCGATAGTCGTTGCGACAGGCGCTTGCGAGAAGGGGCTCGCGTTTGAGAATAACGACCTGCCTGGAATCTACGGCGCAGGCGCTGTACAGACGCTTATGAATGTATACGGCGTAAGCGTGGGCGACAGTGTCGTAATGGTAGGCGCAGGCAACATAGGGCTCATAGTCAGCTATCAGCTCATGCAGGCAGGTGTCAATGTTAAGTGCATACTCGACGCCGCTCCGAGAATAGGCGGCTATCTCGTTCACGCCTCAAAGGTCGCAAGGATGGGCGTTCCGATTTTGACAGGGCACACCGTAAAGCGCGCAATAGGCCGTGAGAAGCTCGAAGCCGTTGAGATAGTCGAGCTCGATGAGCGTTTTAAAGAGATACCGGGTACGGAGAGCATCGTCGAGACGGATACGCTCTGCATATCTGTCGGACTTGCACCTCTCACCGAGTTACTGCATATGGCAGGGTGCAAAATGCGTTTTGTAGGTCAGCTCGGCGGGCTTGTACCACTTAAAAACGATGAGCTTATGACGAGCGTAGACGGACTGTTCGTGGCGGGCGATACCTCGGGTGTTGAAGAGGCATCGGCGGCTATGGTAGAGGGACGCATAGCGGGTCTTTGTGCGGCAAAGAAGCTCGGCTATGTGGCGGAGGATTTCGAAGAGGAGCTCTCAGACCTCAAGGCACAGCTCGAGGCACTTCGCTCAGGGCCCGCAGGTAAGCATATACGCGACGGAATAGCGCATACCGCGCTCGATGTGGAGGCTCAATATGTTTGAAAAAACCGGGATAGCTTCATTTGAAATGGTAATGTCGAAGTTTCCTTCGGCAGAGAGAATAAACAAGGGTAAGGTCGCAGTTGCGGAGTGCTACAAGTGCATACCGTGCAACCCGTGCGAGGATGCCTGTGGTTTCAATGCGATAAAAGTAGGCGAGGACATAAATCAGATGCCCGTAGTAGACCCCGACGCCTGTATAGGTTGCGGACGCTGTGTATCCAGATGCCCCGGGCTCGCTATCATACTCGTAGACGGCAGTATCTCCGAGGAAAGCGTGGATATCTATATGCCCTATGAGTTTTTGCCCCTCCCCGAAAAGGGCGAGACGGTAAAGGCGCTCGACAGGGCGGGAAAACACGTCTGCGACGGCACGGTGATTGCGGTCGACAACAAGGCCTCAAACGACAGGACGCCCGTAATCAGGGTACGCGTACCGAGAGCGGAGCTCTATAATGTCAGGAATATCGCCCTAAAGGGGGAGGAAGCATGATGGACGAGAATACGATCATTTGCAGATGCTCGGATGTAACTCTCGCAGATGTGCGCAGGCTTATCGCGCAGGGCTACACGTCGATGGACGAGATTAAGCGAATCACGAGACTCGGAATGGGTCCGTGTCAGGGAAAGACCTGCTCACAGCTGCTCATTCGTGAGCTTGCCGCGGCAGGCATCGCGCCCACTGAGCAGAAGCCGCAGACGACGAGACCGCCGGCGGTAGGTGTCAGAATGGAGCTTATAGCAGAGGAGGCGGAAGAACAATGAGAAAGACTGCCGATATAGTGATAATCGGAGGAGGCATTTCGGGCTGTTCAACCGCATATCACCTTGCAAAGAAGGGTCAGAAGAATATAGTTGTGCTCGAAAAACGTTTCATATGCGGAGGCTCTACGGGAGCTTGCGGCGCCGGCGTCAGAATGCAGTGGGGCACAAAGATGAACTGCGCATTCTCCAAGTATTCCATTGAATACTACGAGCACGCAAACGAGACGCTCGGGTACGAGGGCGACATTGAGTTCAAGCAGTCGGGCTATCTGCTCATTGCCGATACCGACAGGGAGATAGAGCAGTTTAAGAAGAACATAGTCGTACAGCATGAGGTGGGCATACCGTCGAGGATGGTCGATCTCGATGAGGCAAAGCGCATAGTACCGCATCTTAACACGTCCGTATTAAAGGGCGCGGCGTACTGCGAAAAGGACGGCTTCCTCAATCCGTTCCACACGACCGATGCGTTCTACAGGGCGGCAAAGCGCCTCGGTGTAGAGTTTGAAGTCCCCTGTACCGTTACCGATATCATAGTTGAAAACGGACGTGTAAAGGCTGTCGTGACCGACCGCGGCACGGTAGAGACAGATTGCGTTATTAACTGCGCAGGCGGCTTCTCAAAGGAGATAAGCGAGATGGCAGGTGTTGATGTACCCGTTTACAAGGAGCGCCATCAGATACTCGTTACAGAGCCTGTCGAGCCTATGCAGGGACCGATGGTAATGTCTTTCGGACTGAATCTGTACGTTCAGCAGTCGCCTCACGGCTCTTTCATAATGGGCAGAAGCGATTCACACGAGCCGCGTGACGGCAGGGTAACATCGTCTTGGAAATTCCTCGAAGAGATGTCAAAGACCATAGTAAACGTACTGCCTCCCATTGCAAAGCTTCGCATAGTGCGTCAGTGGGCAGGACTTTACAACATGACGCCAGACCGCCAGCCCATATATGAGAAGAGCGACGTCGTGGATGGCTTCTATATGGCGATAGGCTTCTCGGGGCACGGATTCATGTTCGGGCCGGTAACGGGTGCGGTTATGAGCGAAATGGTGCTCGGCGAGACCCCCACTATCGATGCCTCGAATCTGTCGCTAAAGCGTTTTGAGCGCGGAGAGATGGTGTTTGAGCCCTCAGTAGTATAACGGTTTAAACTTTGCGCCGCAGAGTGATGCTGATTTGACAGAAAAAAGCAGACTCGAATCTATAGAGCACGGTCTG
>SAMEA3663283__coassemble_1127_pt1 | contig 16946 bp, 14 predicted proteins | sample SAMEA3663283__metabat2_low_PE_022 | metagenome-assembled genome bin SAMEA3663283 (sample SAMEA3663283) | pig gut metagenome | biome: pig gut; feature: pig-associated habitat; material: faeces | place: China | collected 2013
TATTCGGCTGGAGTGGCGACTCATCGATCGTGTCGAATCTTCCCAATGTAAAAACGATTCAAGTATACGATAGCGTAATAAAAGACATTCAGAGTATTATCGATGAAGGGACTGTAGAGACGCTGATGATTTGGCTTAAAAACCCGGAAAACAAGGATCTTTCAGCATACAGCGATTACCTCAATACCGTAGCGATCACATCTGAAAACTTCGATGTTATAGACGGTATTCCGTGCCTGATACCTGCCGAACAGCTTGAAGCCTTTGTAAACAATGGCGGCACCATTTATGTGTTGTCACTTAACAGATAGTACAGTATCGAAGCGTCACCACTCATAGACTGCAAAAAGAGCCCCGTGCGGGGCTCTTTATTATTGCTTGTCAGATCACTCCATGTCGTTGAGCTTCTTGTAGTAAGCGATCTTATCCATCGCTTCCTGTTCGGAACGCTCGAAGAGCTGTTCTGCAACCTCGGGGAACTGCCTCTGCAGTGAAGTGTATCTTACCTCGCCCATGAGGAAGTCGCGATAGCTGGACTTGGGATCCGCGCTGTCGAGAGTGAAGGGGTTCTTGCCCTGCTCTGCCTTCTCTGGGTTGTACCTGTACAGAGGCCAGTAACCGGCTTCGACTGCCTTCTTGGCTTCCTGCTGGGACTTGCCCATACCTGCGGCGATACCGTGGTTGATACAGGGAGCGTATGCAATTATGAGTGACGGTCCCTTGTATGCTTCAGCCTCTGTAATAGCCTTGAGGAGCTGTGCGGGATTTGCGCCCATGCAGACCTTAGCAACGTATACATAGCCGTAGCTCATAGCCATCATGCCGAGATCCTTCTTCTTTGTACGCTTACCGGCGGCGGCAAACTTGGCGACTGAACCTGTGGGTGTGGCCTTACTTGACTGTCCGCCTGTGTTGGAGTAAACCTCTGTATCCATAACGAGTACGTTTACATCCTCGTCCATTGCCAGTACGTGGTCGAGTCCGCCGTAACCGATGTCGTATGCCCAGCCGTCACCACCGAATATCCAGATGGACTTCTTTGTGAGCAGGTCGGCGTTTTCGATTACCTCGCGGGCGAGAGTGCAAGCCTCGCAGGGGCACTTCTTGCCGTTTGCAAGCCACTCGGCTTCCCACTTGGTTCCCGTCAGATCTACATCGATGCCTTCCTTGCAGGCAGCAACGAGCTTTTCGCCGGCTTTCCTCGAGCCCTCAGCGTCGTCGCGGTTGTCGAGCCATTCACGACCGGCGGCCTTTATGTCTGCGTCGCACCAGTCGAGAGCAATGAGCTTTTCAACTGTGTCGCTGAGCTTTGCACGGCGCTGCTTTACAGCGAGGTTCATACCGAAGCCGAACTCTGCGTTGTCCTCAAACAGCGAGTTTGCCCAAGCGGGTCCGTGACCTGCGGCGTTTGTCGTGTAGGGGCAGGTAGGTGCCGAACCGCCGTAGATGGAGGAACAGCCTGTTGCGTTTGCGACTATCATTCTGTCGCCGAAGAGCTGTGTTACAAGCTTTACATAGGGAGTCTCGCCGCAGCCTGCACATGCGCCGGAGAACTCGAACAACGGCTGGAGGAACTGGCTTCCCTTGACAGTATCCTTCTTGAGGTTGGTCTCCTTTACGGGGAGCTGTGACGCTGCTTCCCAGTTGCCTGCCTCTGTAGCGGCGATGGCTGTTGCGGGAACGAATGTCAGTGTGTCTGCCTTGGCGTTCATCGGGCAGGTAGCGACGCAGTTGCCGCAGCCTGTGCAATCCAGCGGTGAAAGCTGCATACGGTACTCGAGACCTTCAAGCTGCTTTGCGGGCTTTGTGATGAAGTCGGCGGGCATATTTGCCTTTTCCTCTGCGGTGACCAGTATCGGGCGGATACAGGCGTGCGGGCAAACGAGTGCGCAGTTGTTGCACTGTATGCAGGTGTCGGGATTCCACTTGGGAAGCTCTACTGCGATACCGCGCTTCTCGTACTTTGTCGTACCCGTGGGTACGAAGCCGTCCGCTGCGAGTGCGCTTACGGGGAGGCTGTCACCCTTCTGCTCGAGAATGGGTTTGATGAAATCCGTGAAGTATTCGTCATCGGAAACGGCTACGGGCTCCGCGCCTGTCTTTGTATTGAGCCAGCTCTCGGGATACTTGACCTCTTCGAGACCGTTGATACCGGCGTCGATAGCGTCGTAGTTCTTCTGAACGATGGCGTCACCCTTCTTGCCGTAGGACTTCTTAGCGGCGGCCTTCATGTAGCCGATAGCGTCCTCAACGGGGATGACCTCTGCGAGCTTGAAGAATGCGCTCTGCATTATCGTGTTGATACGGTTGCCCATACCGACCTGACGAGCGATCTTGATAGCGTCGATGTTGTAGAAGCGGAGCTTCTTTGCAGCGATCGTGCGCTTCATCTCAGCGGGGAGTTCGCGCTCCATGTCTTCGAGTGTCCACTCGGAGTTGAGGAGGAATACGCCGCCGGGCTTGATTCCCTCGAGTACGTCGTAACGCGTTACGTACGAGGGGTTATGGCAAGCGATGAAGTCGGCCTGGTCGATGAGGTACGGGGACTGTATGGGTGTCTTGCCGAAGCGCAGATGCGAAACGGTAAAGCCACCTGACTTCTTGGAGTCGTATGCGAAGTAGCCCTGTGCGTACATATCGGTATGGTCGCCGATGATCTTGATTGAGTTCTTGTTTGCGCCTACGGTACCGTCGGAGCCGAGACCAAAGAACTTGCAGCGGATCGTTCCCTCGGGAGCGGCGTCAACCGTCTCTTTTACTTCGAGCGAGGTGTATGTTACATCGTCGTTAATACCGACTGTGAAATGGTTCTTGGGCTCGTCGTCTGCGATGTTGTCGAATACTGCCTTGACCATTGAGGGTGTGAACTCCTTGGAGCCCAGACCGTATCTGCCGCCGACGACCTCTACGTCGCTCATGCCGGCTTCGGCAAATGCCGCAACTACATCGGAGTAGAGAGGCTCGCCGAGGCTGCCGGGTTCCTTTGTACGGTCGAGCACGGCAACGCGCTTCGCTGTCTTGGGCAGTGCCTCAATGAGCTTATCTGCTGCGAAGGGACGATACAGACGAACCTTTATGAGACCAACCTTTTCGCCCTGCTTGAGCATGTAGTTGACTGTCTCTTCTACGCAGTCTGCACCTGAACCCATTACGATTATGACGCGCTCTGCATCGGGTGCGCCAACGTAGTCAAACAGGTTGTAGTGACGGCCTGTAAGCTCGCCGACCTTCTTCATGTAGTCCTCTACGATAGCGGGGATGGCGTTGTAATACTTGTTTGCCGCCTCACGACCCTGGAAGTAGATGTCGGGGTTCTGTGCCGTACCGGCCTGATGGGGATGCTCGGGGTTGAGTGCGCGGTCGCGGAAGCGCTTAACTGCCTCAAAATCGCACAGCTTAGCCATATCTTCGTACTCTATGAGCTCTATCTTCTGTACTTCGTGCGATGTACGGAAGCCGTCAAAGAAGTGCATGAACGGAACGCTCGACTTGATCGCGCTCAGATGAGCTACGAGAGCGAGGTCCATAACTTCCTGTACGGAAGCGGAAGCGAGCATGGCAAAACCCGTCTGACGTGCGCCCATAACGTCCGCATGATCGCCGAAAATCGAAAGCGAATGAGCGGCAAGAGCACGTGCCGATACATGGAAAACGCCGGGAAGAAGCTCGCCTGCGATTTTGTACATGTTCGGGATCATAAGGAGAAGTCCCTGTGAAGCCGTGAATGTCGTTGTCAAAGCGCCTGCTGCCAGTGAACCGTGAACTGCGCCGGCCGCGCCGCCCTCTGACTGCATCTCTGCGATGTGGACCTTCTGTCCGAAAAGATTGAGTCTTCCGGAAGCTGCCCAGTCATCTGCTACTTCTGCCATGGGAGAAGAAGGCGTGATGGGGTATATCGCTGCTACATCGGAGAACGCATATGCAACGTGCGCCGCAGCGGTATTGCCATCGATGGTGATGGTTTTTGCCATGAATTTATCCTCCAGTATATTATTGCTAAATAACGCCTAAAGGGGCGTACTTATCCACCTGTCATTATATTTCCCAAACTATTTCATGTCAAGCAATCGAGGCGTCAATAAGCCGTTTTTACAGAATATACTTAAATGGGAAACTTTGCTTCATCACTGCATTTTTGCCATGCCGCCATATAGCTCGGCGGAAGGGTAGCCCCTTTGGACACAGCTTGCGGCACACCCCGACCAATAGTGGGGCAAAAACGAGCCTCCCTCGTGTAAAGGGAGGCTGTACGGCAATGCCGCAAGGGATATTTCGCTTCAACCCAGGTTTATCGCTTAAAAAGCCTCGGCATCCGCGCCATTAGAAAACCGAAATCACTCCACAAAGAGGAATACGATATTGTCCTCCAAAACAAACGCCGTATAGGTGAGATTCGGATTTTCGTTGATAAAGTCAACTAATTCATCTATCATTCTCTCAAACGATATCGGAACGCCGTACATCTCAACGCCTATGGAGGGAGCGACTATACGAAGCGTCCTTTCGGCAGTATCGCCCTTCCATTCTCCATCGGCCCAGGACTCGCACACTACCTCAAACTCCGCGTAGTTGTCAATGGTGTCGTCCATCTTATGGTACTCGGCGGACTTAAAAGTAAGCTTTAGAGGCTCTATAACGCGTTCATCGGTTACGTCTGAGGGGAATGGCTCTCTGCCCAGTTGGTAGAATGCCGCCCTGCCATCGTAACGGCAGGTGTTCATTGCATAAAACTCGGTCGGACGGTCGCCGTTTGCGAGCTTCGCAGGAGTGAATTTGAATCGTTTCAGCAGCTCATCAGCCTCGGACTTCGCCATTATCGGCTTTGCCCCCGCATAGAGGTCAAACGTAACGTCTTCGGACGGAAGCTCGCTCATATCAGTCTCGATAATCAGATAGCACAGGTCGCTTACGGCATTGAAATCGTCTGCATAGTACACGGCTTCTTCACTTCTATGGTTGAAATAATCGCACAAATCCTGCGGACTGCCTGCCTCGACAGCGTAGCCCAGCATTCCGAGTATACAGCTCGGGCTCAGCACTATTTCCACCTGCTCTGTCTCATTATTCGCCTGCTTTGATACGCCATCCTCATAAACATATTCGGGATACCACGCCGAACACTCGAGTCTCACAAGCTGTTCATCAAAGCCATCCACCTCCGTGAGTGCCGCATTATTGACCTTTATATATCTCGAATAACGCTTGAACCTCGCATCTTCATTCTCGGCTATGAAGTTGAAGAGTAGCTCCTTGTAGTCGAACGAGCTATAGCGATAGTTGTACGAGCTATTAGTCCCTGTTGGATTTTCGAGTTCATCCAACCACCGTAGCGGCATTACCGGCAAGCCCGAAAGCGCAGGATTATCTGCAACGGGCGGCAGCATATCTAATGTTAGACCTTGGAGGTACGGCGGCAGCTCACCCTGCCACGGCGTGGGCGTAGGCAGCTCCGACGTGGGCGTGGTCTGCTCCGGCGTAGCCTCGGGCGTCTGTTCGGGAGTTGGCGAATCCTGCGGACTTGTACAGGCGCACACGACGAACACCAGCGACAGCAGCAATGCAAACAGTCTGACGATTTTTTTACACATAATTCATTTACCTCCATGCTGTATTATAAATATGGGTTGATTTGTACATCGTAGGGAGCTATGGGCGTCGGGCGGCTTTGCAGGAGAAACTCGTAGCCGCATTTGGAACAAGTTTGAATACCTGAAATCTCGACAAACGTATGCGCTTCATAATAGCTGTGATTACATGATGAACATTTTACCATATGCTTGGAACTATTATAACTGTAAGCCTAATAATTAGATGATGCTCATACAATTATATCACCAGTAGATACATGGTTATCACTGGCAGTTGTTGTATAACTATAGTAGTAACGAAGCTGGAATCTGTCAGTTCCTTAATAATCCTAACCGAAGTCAAATCTATGCTCTCCACAACACATAGTCCTTGTTTGCTTCGTACAAACTCATCAGTTAGATAATCAAGTGCAATCGTCTGATAATCAGAAACATTCAAAGCAGCGTTGGCGACATAATCACCGTCATCCCATGTCTCCATGAACTCATATATAAGTTCTGTGTCGTTAGCGTTTGTTTTACTAATTGCTAACGATTGCGGAGCCATCACAAAGAACAAACATAGAGCAAGTGAGACGATTTGTTTCAAAAAACGTGTCAAAAAATACTCCTCTTTTTGATTGTACTATACGAAGATTGTGATGTCAATTATAACAAGCCCATTTTTATGTAGAAAATGCTTTTTTTTACAATTTGTTCATAAATTCTAAGGCCATAAAAAACGATGTTAATAAAAGTACTAAACCTCGCCAACATCGTCAATACTATGTATGAAACGCCGTATGTCGGCGCAAATTTAAGGAGGCTATTTCATGAAGAAGCTATTGTTTTTTGTAATGACGGCAATGCTGATATTTGCCGTAGTGGGATGCACGTGCAACCCGACAACAAGTAACTCGCCGACCCCTATGGTGGGCGTATCACCGACGCTCACACCGTCGGAGGCGCCTACGATACAGCCCATGCCTACTGATTATGGCGCAAACACTACCGGTGACATGATCGAGGGCTTCGTCGAGGGCGGCGACGTCGCATACCAGGGTCTCACACAGTTGACGTCGGCCATCACGGAAAAATACCCCGACGCAACGATAAGGAGCGTCACCTATGCCATGCACGAGGGCAGACAGGTCTACAAGGTAGTCTATGACAACGGAGACCAGACGAATCAGGAACTCTACATCGGTTCTGACTTCACGATTATCGACCCGACAGGCACAGGCAACGGAACAGACAACGGCACCGGAAACAACGGCGACACGGGCAACGGAACAATATCGCCCAACCCGTAAGACACAACACAAGACAAATGAGGCCGCATAAGCAGCCTCATTTTTTTCTTATCATCTTTTCAAATCTTTGTTACACGTCCCTGCCCACATTTGCCGCACGTCTGCGCAAACTTACGAGCAGTATAACAAGTACGGCGCACACGATGCCAAGCACCGCAATTCCGATAAGGAGCAGCATTACAGTATCTTTGGAAAACCCTTTTTCCTCTTTCTCGTCTGCATCGGATTCCGGTGCGGAAGTCGGAACAGGTATCGGCGTGGGCTCGGGTGTAGTCTCGGAAGTGGGTTCGGGCGTAGGCTCGACGGGTGTGTAAGCGAATATTGCGCCCGTAGACGTATCGAGCGAGAAGAGCATCGGGCCTTCTCCGTTGCAGTAACCGTAAACGAGCGTGGTTACTCCGTCGGTATAGCCTGTGACCGAAACTCCCGCTATCCGGATGCTCGTCTCATCGAACCCATCGGGAAGCGTAAACTCCTCTCCCGGAGATATAGCCCAAAAGTTCTGCGCTATGCTTACCGCCGCAAAATCGGATAACGCGCCATCGGGCAAAAGCAGCATAAACCTGCCTCCGTCGCCCTCGCGCACGTAAACTATCGTTATACCCTGCGGAGAATTTGCGCAGAATACCGTACCTCCCGACAATGTCGTCTGATTTGCCTCAAATCCTGAGGGTATGTCCACTCCATCGGGGAGCTGACCGCAGACGATGTAACTTCCTCCGGGCGTATCTACAGTGACATCGGGTATGGGCGTGGGGTCGGGTTCGGGCTTGCGGATCGTTACCGTGCCGCTCGCGCTACCCGTGCCGAGGCTCACCAAATTTGAATTGTAACTCTCAGTACACTTGACAGTGATTTTCGCCTTACCCTCTTTGAGCGCCTTGAACTTTATCGTGCATGAAAGTGAGCTTGCTCCGCTCTGAGAGCCATAGAGCACTATCTTTCCGTCGGATGTATTCGCTCCGCCCACATACTTGAGCAGAGACTTGTCATATGTGAAGTCTGCCGTCGCACCAAATATGTCGGTACCCGAAAACTTGACCTTTATGCTTATTGTCGAGCCCGGCTTTACCGTGCCGGAGCCTACGGACACGCCCAGCCCCGCGGCATGCGTAACAGCGCCAAATGTTCCAAGTACTATCACTATGGCCACAAATGCTGCGATAAACCTCGTTCGTAATCTCATTTTGCCTCCTGTTACAGTCAACCTGTGACGCAACTCAATTCAAAGTCCCAAGCCCAAGCAGATGCTTCTGCAATTTCAGCAAATCGACAAGTCCTATGCTTCCGGAGCCGTCGAGATCTGCGGCAATGCGCCTTTCCGGCGCATCTATGCGTTCAATCGAGAGTAATTCCTTCTGTATCATAAGCAAGTCGACAAGCCCTGCCTGTCCGTCTGCATTGCAATCGCCCTTGACGGGTATTATGTAGGATTCTAAAACCTCGTTTCCCGAGAGCAATTCGAGCTTGTCCCCGGTGACGACCAGCGCAGTATTGGGCTTTATTGAGCCCCCTATGTCCTTAACCCTGAGTTCACAAGTGCTTATTATATTGCCAAGTAATGCGCTCACTCGGGTATCGGGAGCAACTCCCATGAGCATATCGCCGTCTACCATGTAATTTATGCTTGAGAAAAACTCTCCCTCCGCAATGCCCGCGTAGAGGCTTATACTTTCGAAGTACTCCACAGCACTAAGCGCCATCGCCGTCGTTATTCTGTTTTGATAATACGGGTCCTTGAGCTTAGCTCTGTCGCTGGGGTTGGAGTGATACGCCATCTCTATGAGCGCCGCAGGGAGATTGTGCTCGCGGAGCATGAAGAAGTCGTTGACAGCTATGCCCCTGTTATTGAACTCACCCGCCTCGCTCACCTTGTCCGCAAGTAGACGAGCCATGCGCTCGGAGTAATCGACATTGTGATATTCGGTATAGTAGTTTTGTATGCAGTGCCATTCGTTGTCCAAATAGTACGCCACCGTACCGTTTACAGAGGTGTTGCTCGGGTTAGCGGGCCCATTTGAGTGTATGGAGATATAGAGCATATTCTTACGCACGAGCGGATGCTCCTCGTATTCGAATATCTTCTGCAAGTCAGAGTGTATTTGGGTCTGGTAGGAGTAGTCGTAGGGTGAATTGAAGTAAGTGTCAGCAAGCGAAATGTCGTCCAAAACCGTCTGCATTACGCCCTGGAGTCTCGTCATCTCAGCTATATCGGCTCTGAGCTTCGCCTTTTCTGCCTCGTCATCTATCACTTCGATGATTGCCGCATACTCGTTTTTAAGCAACTGCAACGTATATATATGTACGTTCGCCATCCTGTGATAGTTTTCGACATTAGCGGCGGTTTCGCGCGTCATAACAACTGTCGCACCGAGCGTTTCAAGCTTATCTCTAAGCAGCTCCGCATACAGCAGATTGTACGTCGCCTCGATATACCCCTCCGATGCACCGCCACAGCCCGTACCGTGTCCGGGGTCGACAAAGACTATGCGCCCATGAAGCACGTCGCTCTGCGCTATGGGCGCGTCGTAAATATCGCCCACCGTATTGGTTTCCAATGAATCAGCAAGTGTCGATATGCCCGAAAAACACAATAAGGCAACCAAAAATGCCGAGAGCCATTTCCTTACCTGTCTCATGTATAAAACCACACCTCTCTAGATGATATACTACAGGCTAAAACGACATAAGTCAACAAAAAAAACCGACAAACGACCATGTAATGCTTGTCGGAGGAGAACAACATTCTATGCATTTATGCGAAATCTCAAGCGGGGCTATTTGCTCTCATACAGCTCAAGTTTTTCAAAGTAGCTGAGCACGCTCAACGTTATAGCGTTGGTTATCCTGTTTCTGTAGTACGGGTCGACGAGCTTTTCCCTGTCGCTCGGGTTAGAGTGATACGCAATCTCTATGAGCACGGCAGGTAAGTTATGCTCTCTAAGCATGAAATAGTCGTTTTGCGCTGTGCCCCTATTCTTAAAGCTTCCCGCCGCAGAAACGCGATCGACCGTCAGCTCGGCTATCCTCTCCGACAAATCGCCATTTTTGTAATTCGTATAGTAATTCCGTATGTATTTGCACGAGTTCGACAGGAAATATGTAATAGTGCCGTTTGTTTCGGTATCCTCGAACGTACCGGATGCGTTTGAGTGTATCGATATATAAAGCATATTCTGCCGCACAAGCTGATGCTCCTCATACTCGAATATCTCCCTCAGCACGCTCTTTATCTGCGTACTGTAAGTCGTGTCATAAGGCGAGTTAAAGAACAGCTTTGCGTTATCCGCATCATCGAGCACGAGCTCCATATCCCCTTGAAGCTTTGTCAGCTCGTTTATGTCAAACCCTATGCTTTGCCGCTCACTTTCCGATATGTCGCACAAAAGCTGCTTGCTCAGCTCATCTTTTATAAGTCCAAGTGTATAAATATGCAGTTTCGCCATGCGTTGGTAATTCTCTACATTTGCCTCGGTCTCCCTTGTCATTATGACCTTTGCGCCCTGCGCTTCGAGCTTTTCCCTCAGTTCAAGCGCATATACGAGGTTATTCAGTCCCTCGCTGAAATTCTCGATATAGCTTTCGCTGTTTCCGTGACCGGGATCAATTACCACTGTTCTCCCGCTAAGCGCATCGGAAGGCTCGATTGTTGCGTCGTAGTCGAGCGCACCTGCGTCCGAGGCAGCACAACTACAGACAACGAGCGCAATCGTTGCCGCAACCAAAAGCCCTGTAATCCATCTCGCCGTATGTTTCATGGCTTACCACCTCGTTTCCGTCACATTATATATGTGCACAAATACATTGTCAAGTGAACGGCATCCCTTAGCGACTATTGACGATACATGATATACTTTAACACAAGAAAATCAATGGCATAACGGAGGAAAGCTATGAACAACGAACCCAAGAAACTCGGTTTCGGCCTTATGCGCCTGCCGATAACCGCGTCCGGTGACGACAAGACTATTGACCAAAAGGCACTCGAAGCTATGGCGGACGAATTCATCGCACACGGCTTCACATACTTTGACACGGCATATGTATACCACGGTGGATGCAGCGAGACGGCTTTCCGCGAGGCGGTAGTAAAGCGTTATCCACGTGATGCATACACAATCGCCGACAAGATGCCCGTATACTACTGCAACGAAGCCGCAGACTACGACAAGTATTTTGCTGAACAGCTTGAGCGCTGCGGTGTCGAGTATTTCGACTATTATCTGCTTCACGCAATGGGCAAGGCGCGCTACGAGAGCGTTTCTGCCCAAGGCGGCTTTGAGTTCATGCACAGGATCAAGGCTGACGGACGTGCAAAGCAAATCGGCTTCTCATTCCACGACACTGCAGATGTTCTCGACCTCATTCTCACAGAGCACCCCGAGATGGATTTCGTTCAGCTCCAGATAAACTACATCGACTGGGAAAATCCCACCGTTCAAAGCAGGCTCTGCTACGAAGTCGCGCGCAAGCACAGCAAACCCATAATAATTATGGAACCCGTAAAGGGCGGCGCACTCGCAAACATAATGCCCGAAATCGAATCGCATTTTACCTCATACGACAGCACCGCCTCCTCTGCATCGTGGGCAGTGCGTTACTGCGCTTCCCTCCCCGGCGTATTCATGGTACTAAGCGGCATGAGCGACATGGATCAGCTCTGTGACAACACGAGCTACATGCGCGAGTTTAAGCCCCTAACACCTGCCGAACGGGAAATTGTCTCGCAAGTCGCCACAGAGATAAGCGCGAGCATAGTAGTCCCCTGCACAGGCTGCAAGTACTGCGTTGACGGTTGCCCCATGAACATAGCAATACCGCGCTATTTCTCGCTTCTCAACCGCTCAAATCAATACGATCTCCCCAAGAAGCATCAGCGCGAGTTCGACGAGCTCTCGACCAAGTTTGGACTCCCCTCTGCCTGCATCGTCTGTGGTCAGTGCGAAGGCTCCTGTCCACAGCATTTGCCGATAATTGAGTCGCTGAAACTCGTCACCGACAAGTTCGAGGGGAAGTAATTGTTGAATATGAGGGGCTTTGCCTCTCTGACCCCGTAAGTGGCTCCGCCCATTGTCCCCGTCAGGAGCCCTTGGCCGAACTACCGTCCTGCACCCGAACTGGCGTGGATATGGTTGGGATGTTAACAACTACATAGAACGAACTACCGGCTCTCCTCTAAGCGGATACTGCGTATCAACTCAGGGGAGTTTTTGACATATCAGTAGCTTTGTGACTTCTTTGAAGCAAATTGTAATTGAAAGGTTTTTAGAGTATACGCAAAAATCAGCTCCCCTACACAAGTATCGAGGCATGGGTTAGTGTATCAGCAAACCCCGCCCTGCACAGGCACCGGGGCAAGGGGCGAAGCCCCTCCTGCTTCTCCCTATTCCCTTGAGGGAAGGGGCAGGGGATGGGTGTGTTGGAAAAGGTTAGGAAAGGCGTCGGAGGTTGTGCACCTAAGAGATCGGTCAGGACATAATGAGACCCATCGGTAACACATCGAAAACTTGTAAACGGCGGGAAATAGAACAAAAAAGGAGCTTGCCCGCTCCTCGATTGTATCTTTATAGTTTCTCAACTTATCTTTTCAGCTTTCCCTCTCAACTTATCGGTTTGGAATCCGCCTTGCGCTTTTCTTCGCTTTCAGCCCTGCTGTCTGTCCCGTCTTTTCCGCTTCCGCCATTTTTCGTTTTCTTCGTGGCGAGCCGCTTCTCTACGACTTCTTTATAGATAGCATACAGCACCGCCGCTACGGGTACGCCGAGCAAAGCGCCGAGCACTCCGCCGAGATTGCCGCCGATAATCACCGCAACGAGCACGATTATGCCTGGTATGCCCACCTTCTTGCCCACGACCTTGGGATAAATGAAGCTCCCTTCTATCTGCTGAAGCGTGAGCACAAACACGAGGAACAAGAGCGCCTTTATCGGACTCACCATCAGTATGAGGAATGCGCCTATCAACTCGCTTATGAGCGCACCGATTATCGGAATTACCGCCATGACCCCCATAAGTACGGCTATGACAGATGCATATGGGAAGCCGAATATCAACATTCCGAAGTATACGAGCAGTCCGAGTATTACCGCCTCCGTCACCTGACCGCTGAGGAAGTTTGCAAAAGTCGTGTAGGTGAGGTACGCAATGCGCAGTACCTCGTCGTTTGTCTTTTGAGGCAGGAACGCTATAAGTCCACGCTTTATGACCCTTCCAATGCTTTCCTTCTGCGTAAGCACATACATAGCGAGCACAATGCTGAAAACGAAGTCAATGGAGCCGCCGATTATGCCAATGGTGAGATTGGTCGCAGTGCCTATCAGGTTTACCGAACCGTCCTTGAGGAAGGTTGTTATGGAACTTACAACTTCCGTCCAGTCAATCTCTATGTGGGGCGCATTATCCGAACTTATGTTAAACTCGTCGAGCTTTCGGGTAATAAAGTCCACAACCTTTGCCGCATACCCCGGCAATTCGTCTGCGAGCGTCTCAAATGTACTTATGAGCTCGGGCAGTATTATGTTGAGGAAAAGCACCAGCAATCCGATTACTATGAGAAGTGTGAGCACAATGCAGAGCGGTCTTCTAAGGCTTCTCCAGAATCTATGCTTGCTCCTGCCCAAAAACGCGAACACGCTGTTTTCGAGCGCGGTCATGGGGACATTCAGTATAAACGCTATGCAAAGGCCCGTAATTATCGGAGAGAACACGCCCAAAAAGTCATAGAGCGCGGCAAGCACACTCTGCGGATTCTGTAGCAGTACATACAACACCACCCCAAACGCCACTATGAGGATTATTTGCTTTGTGCCTAAAGGCTTTCGTTCTCGGTCCCGGTTCATCATTCCCCCCGCCGCCGCATCGGGCGGACTTTCCCAATAATTTGGCGGTCTATCGTACTCTATTAGTATTTACATATCGCCGTCAATAATTCCGCCAAAATGCTTCGCCGAATCAAAATTACTCGCCGTAGCCGTTAGGATTGCTGCTCTGCCAACGCCATGTGTCTCTGCACATATCTTCGAGCGTCTTCTCTGCCCTCCAGCCCAATAGCCGCTTCGCCTTGTCGGCCTGTGCGTAGCATGTCGCGACATCTCCCGCACGCCTCGGTCCAAAGCCGTAGGGTACGTCGACCTGATTTACCTGTTTGAACGTCTCGACCATATCGAGCACGCTTATTCCGGTACCCGTGCCAAGGTTGATGGGCTCTGCGCCCTTGTGCTCCATGATATACCCTATTGCCGCGACGTGACCCTTTGCGAGGTCTACGACGTGCAGATAGTCCCTCACGCCCGTACCGTCCTTTGTGTTGTAGTCGTTTCCGAAAACAGTCAGTCTGTCTCGCCTGCCCACAGCTGTCTGTGCGATAAACGGCATGAGATTATTCGGTATCCCCCTCGGGTCCTCGCCTATGAGGCCGCTCTCATGTGCGCCTATGGGGTTAAAGTACCTCAGAAGCGCAATCGCCCATTCGGGGTCCGCTGTGGCGATATCGGTGAGTATCCTCTCGCCCATGTACTTTGTCCAGCCATAGGGGTTTGTGCAGTCACCCGTTATCGAATCTTCCTTGAGGGGCATCTCGTTTACCGCAGAGTACACCGTCGCAGATGACGAGAAAACAAGCCTCTTACAGCCGTGTCTCGCCATTACCTTGCAGAGTACAAGCGTAGAGCCCAGGTTGTTCTCGTAGTATTCTGCCGGCTTCTTTACGGATTCGGGAACGCACTTCAAGCCTGCAAAGTGTATTACACAGTCGAATTCGTTCTCAGAGAATATCCTCTCGAGCAAAGCCTCATCCCTAACGTCTCCCTTGTAAAACACGGGGCTCGTGCCGGTTATTTCACGCACTCTATCGAGCGACTTTTCACTGCTGTTGCAAAGATTGTCCAGCACAACGGTATCTATAGATGAATTGATAAGTTCCACGCAGGTGTGTGAGCCAATGTAGCCGGCTCCGCCCGTTACCAAAACTTTCATAGCATTGTCTCCTTCATGGATTGTTGCTTCATTATACATAAAGCGCGTTGGCGTGGCAACAAAGATGCATGGACGATATTTGGCGGTTTTGGTATAATTGAAAAAAAGTGCAGGTAGCACATGAAGAAGAAAACATTGTCGCTAATCATCGGATTGATAATAGTAGCGCTTGTACTGCTTGGTATCTCCGACACTCTGGGAATACTTAATAATGCGCCCGCCGTAAGCACGGCTATACCCGAGGCGGGATCGACCTGCACAATAACGGACGAAACATCACCTGCCCAAACGAACACCATAGTCAAAGACGGCGAATACACGACTGCCGAAGACATTGCGCTCTGCATACATACGTTTGGACATCTGCCGAGCAGCTTCATAACAAAAAGTGAAGCGCGCGAGCTCGGCTGGGAGGGCGGCCTGCTCGAGCCGTATGCCCCCGGAAAATGTATAGGCGGCGAACGTTTCGGCAACTATGAAGGGCTTCTGCCTGAAAAATATGGGCGTTTTTATATTGAATGCAACATTGGAACTATGGGCGCGTCATCGAGAGGCGCAAAGCGAATTGTTTTTTCAAATGAAGGGCTTATCTACTTTTCAGACGACCCTTACGAGAGCTTCAGTTTGCTCTATGGAGACGAAAATGCGTAGTATAACACTCGACTGCATGCGCATGACATCGAGAGCGGCCATGCACACATGCTTAAAAGAGATGCTGGCCTTGCCCTCTAACTACGGCAGAAATCTAGATGCGCTCTACGACTGCCTGACGGCAATAACCGCCCCGACAGATATAATTCTAAGAGAGCCGAATGTCCTCGACTGCGGTTGCGGAATGCTGTTTTTAGAAGTGCTCGCCGATGCGGCGGCGGAAAACGAGCTTTTATGGTTTAGGCGTGAGAAACGCGAATTGGAAGTGAATGGAGAAACAGACCTATGAGATGTATCTGTACGCGCCTTCATGGGGGCGACGACATAATGCTCAGCATTAAAGACCTGTGCAAAACCGAGCACATAAGAGCAGGCGTGATACTATCCGGCGTTGGCTGTGTACTGCGCACGAGACTGCGTGACGCAGGCGGAGTCAATATACGTGAAATCGCCGAGCACATGGAAATCGTCTCCATGACCGGTACAGTGAGCGAAAATCGCTGTCACATACACATATCGCTCTCTAAAGAAGACCTTTCGACCATCGGAGGTCACATGACCGAGGGCTGTATAGTCAACACTACCTGTGAGCTCGTAATAGGTGAGCTCGAGGGTACACAAATCGTCGAGGAGTTTGACGTCGAAACGGGATACGGCGAGGCCGTGTTCAAGCGCCTATAACCCTGCGACACAGCTTCCCAGAAGGAGGATATTAAAGCTATGGAACGAACACTTACAGTTATTGGAAAGGGACGGACTGCTACCACGCCCGATACGATTCAAATCGAGCTTTGCCTCAAGGCGACAGATAAGAATTATGAGACCGTCTCGCTCATCGCCGTGAAGCAATACAACGAAATGTGCGATTGTCTGCACAAAGTCGGCATAGCAAAAGATGAAATAAAGACTACCGATTACAGCGTTACCACAGAATACGAGATGAGGCGCAATACAAACAACACTAATGTGCGCACATTTGTCGGCTACACATGTACGCATTTGATGAAGGTAAAACTCCCCCTCGACATGAAGCATCTAAGCGATGTATTGTCTGCATTATCGACTTGCTCTGCCGTACCGAGCATAGATCTGAGCTTTACTTGCGAAGATCAAGAGGCAATTAAGCAGAAATTGCTCATTTCCGCCGCAGAGGATGCCAAAATCAAGGCTCAAGTGCTCGCGGATGCTTCGGGGATTGAACTCGTTGAAATCTGTTCGGTACAGCTGCTGTCAATACTCTCGGATTCGGTTTCCCCTACAAGATATAACAACTCCGTCCGCAGCATGAACGTCACCGCAATTGAAATGACGCCCGACGTCTTTGAATCTTCATGCGAAGTCAGCTATGTCTGGTCCATAGCGCCTAAGAAATAGCCGTCGGTAAATACCACCCCAGCTTTCTCGTGAGGGAGCAATATTTTACACAGTGCAACTCAAAGTA
>SAMEA3663283__coassemble_1131_pt1 | contig 16790 bp, 16 predicted proteins | sample SAMEA3663283__metabat2_low_PE_022 | metagenome-assembled genome bin SAMEA3663283 (sample SAMEA3663283) | pig gut metagenome | biome: pig gut; feature: pig-associated habitat; material: faeces | place: China | collected 2013
ATTGTACTGTTAGTAACCGCAAAAATCGAATGTACGGATAATAAAATGAGCGTACCCACCGTTTCAGGTGAGCCCGCTCAATATTATATTTCGGGATAGATTACTTTTAATTGCTGATACATTTTTCTTGACGGTCTGCGGCTGCCCGACTCCCATTTCGCATAGATACTCGGAGAAATACCGGCATTTTCAGCAAAATCAACTTGGTTAAGTCCATAACGCGTTCTGACTGTATGTAATACTTCCGTATATGGCGCACCTATGAAGACGCAGAAATCATCAAACAGCAGAGACGTGGATATTTGCAATTCTTCAGCCAGTAAAACAGCAATATCGTACGGAATCGGGAAACGCCCCTGTTCATAGCCGAGAACTGTTGCCGGTACAATGTTTAACTTCTCTGCAAGTTGCCTTGTGGTAAGCCCTCTCAGTTGGCGATAGTACCGCATATATTCTCCGGGAGTGCTTAAATTACTCAACGCTTCAAAGATAAATCTCAAGTGCATCAGCATTTTGCCGTGCCGGTATTCATATAGCCCTGTGTGATTGAGAACAGTATCGCATTTGCACCGAAACATAGGCGTCAAGTAATCTACGGCAAGATAAAAGCAGATACAGGACGAATACGGAAGGAACTATGTGGATCGAAAGGAATAGTAACGATACCACCAAAGATAGCGGCAACAAGCTTTAAGGGATACTTAAAAGGAAGTGGCAATACAATGCTGTATGAGCACTTCGGCGAGTTGAAGTACAAGCATAGGAGCAGAGAATTCTGGTGTACAGGATATTACGTATTTACAGTAGGAAAGAACAAAAGGTAATAGCAGAATGCATACGGAATCAATCATAAGAAGATTTAAAGTATAAACAATGAACACAAAGAATTGGCAGACCCGTTTATGCTGAGCCTGTTAAGGCAAAAAACAACCGATTTAGCGGTAGCAAAGAGACAGCTTGCGGTTGGCAGATTATTCGGTGGGCTTTAAGCGCCGCCGCTAACAGCAGCTTACAGCCACAGAGTAAACCACCCCTTGGAAGGGTGGTTGTTGTAGTGCAAGCCATCACTGTTACTGGGCTAGTCGTGCTATTATCTCATTTCCTACGACGGTAACAAGCTTGCATGCTTGAATTGTGCCGCACAGAGAATCGTCTATACAGGGGAGCTTGACGCGCATATAATTTCCGGTATATCCAACGGCGAAACCATCCTCGCATGTCTCAAATAATACGCCTTGTATGTCGCCTATAAAGCGGGAAAGGAACGCCTGTTCAAGCTCGTCTGCCTTGACGATGAGCTGTTTTGCCCGCTCATGCTTTACGCTGTTTCTTATCTGGTTGGGCATTTTTGCGGCCACAGTACCCGAACGCCTTGAATACGGGAATATATGTATGCGTGCAAAGCCTGTTTTCTCGGCAAACTCAAGCGTTTCATTGAATTCCTCGTCTGTTTCGCCGGGGAAGCCCACAATTATGTCAGTTGTTATCGCCGCATCAGGCATATAGCGCCTCAAGAGCTCACAACACTCGGTATAGTTGGATGTAGTGTAGCGCCTTCGCATACGCGCGAGCACCGTATCAGAACCGCTTTGGAGCGACAGATGAAACTGATGACATATACGCCTGTTTTCCGCAAGTCCATTGACAAACTCCTCGGAAAGGAGCTGAGGTTCGAGCGAACCGAGACGAATCCTCTCAATGCCGTCAAGTCCGTCGAAAAGTCTGAACACGTCAAACAGGTCGGTACCGTCGTGTAATTCTTTGCCGAAAGACATCAAGTGTATGCCCGTCAGTACAACTTCCTTGAAACCCGAAGCTTCGAGCTTAACGAGTTCCTCGCGTATGTTCTCGAGGGACCTGCTCCTTATGTTGCCGCGAACGTAGGGGATAGCGCAATAAGTACAAAAGCGGTCACAGCCGTCCTGGATCTTGAGATGTGCCCTTGTGCGTCCCTCGTGCGTGGCGGATATGTTCTCAAAGCTTAAATTGTGAAGAGGCTTTACGGCGTTTGTTACACTTTTCGAACCGTCAAAAAGTGCCTCGGTAAGCTTTACTATCTGTTTTCTTTCGGACGTGCCCGCAACCAAAGATACACCGGGGATGGAAAGCACCTCTTCGGATGCCCTCTGTGCATAACAGCCTACGACTATTATCTTGGCATCGGGGGAAAGTTCGTGGGCTCGCGAAATCATCTGTCTTGACTTTTTGTCGGCTACCTGCGTGACCGTGCAGGTGTTTATAACATAAACATCCGCGGGCGCAGCAAACGGGACCTCCTTATGGCCTGCGGCCTCGAACAGCTCACGCATAGTCTGTGTGTCATATTGGTTGACCTTGCAACCCAGAGTATAGAAAGCAATGTTCATGTTACAGTTCCAATTCGTAATTAATCATTGCAAGCATGGCCATCCCTGCCGTTTCGGTCCTGAGTATTCTTGTACCGAGCGATACAGAGTATGATCCGTTTGCGGTAAGCCAGCTCACTTCATCGGGCGCAAACCCACCTTCGGGGCCTACGATTATTGCGATATTCTTAGGATGAGTGACCGCTTTGAGCACATCTTTAAGCGTTTTGCCGGACTCGGATTCGTAGGCAAGAATCACAATGTCATAATTGCTCAAATCAAGCTTATTTAGCCGTGTCACAGGCAGAATCTCAGGAAGTATACCGCGTTTTGATTGCTTTGCGGCCTCATATGCCACCCGAGACATGCGTATACGCTTGGATTCGGAATCGCGCTTGTCGAGCTTTATAACACAGCGCTCCGATTCTACAGGGCAAATCGCAAATACTCCGAGCTCCACTGACTTTTGTATTATAGTCTCAAGTTTCGCCGCTTTTGGCAGACACTGAAACAGAGTTACTTGATACTTGGATTCGGTGGGAGAGGGGAAATGTTGAAGTAGCTTCAGCGATACGCAATCCTTGTTGATTTTGCTTATCTCGGCGATGTAGTCGTTACACTGTCCGTCGCAGAGTTCAATCGTATCGCCGATGGAAAGCCTTAGCACCTTGGATATATGCGCCACGTCATTTCCAACTATCTTGGCAGTTTCCTCGCCTATAAGTTCGGCCGGTGTGAAGAATCTGTTCATATTGCCTTTGCCGAGAGTGCGACCCATTCACCGCTTATTCGTTCATCTATTATCTCAAAACCGGACGCCTCAAACGCCTGCTTGACCTCTTCGAGACGGTCGAGAATTATACCGGAGGCGATGTAAATGCCATCGGGGGTGAGAAAGTCACGCACCAGTGGCGTAAGCGGAATTATGACTGAGGCGACTATGTTTGCCGTTACCATGTCATAGTGTGTTTGGCGAATGCTCTCCTGCAGGTTAGTATCCTCAAGTATATTGGCTACGAGAATCTTATACTCGTCTCCAAGTCCGTTCATATCGGCGTTATCTCTGGCGATTGAGTCGACAATTGGGTCTATGTCTACGGCAAGCGCATGTGAGGCTCCCAAAAGCACAGCCGCTATAGAGAGTATGCCGCTCCCACAGCCGAGGTCGAGTATTGACATATCGTCGCACACATACTTTTCGACCATCTCAAGGCATAGTCTCGTAGTGTTGTGAGTACCCGTACCAAACGCCATACCCGGGTCGAGCTTTAGGACTTTCCTGTCGGTATCTCCGGCATTTTCCCACGAGGGGCATACGAGAAGTTTTTCGCCAATGCAGAGCGGTTTATAGTATGCCTTCCAGTTGTTCGCCCAGTCCTCTTCTTTTAAATTATGGACTTTAATCTCAAGCGAACCCATATCGATACCAATATCCATTCCCTTGAGCTCCTCGATAGCGGGGAATATCGAATCTATCAGGGACTTGTTTTCGGGCAAATCTGCGATGTATGCGGCCACACACGGTGTTTTGTCGCCGTTAATCTCTTCAGGGTCGGCATAGTCCCAGAACTCTGCGGCGTCATGGAGGTACGAATCTATGGCTTCGATACCCTCGTCAATCTCAGCCTGGGTTATTCCTAGAGCGTCGAGCCGTCCGAGCACGATATCGAGACCTTCAATAGTTGTATAAATCGAAATCTTCTTCCACATAAAAAAACTCCTATACTTACTGCTTTAGATAATAGTATAATTTGGCGTTTTAGGCAACCTCGGAAAAAGAAAGGGGAGATGCATATGGGAAACTGCTGTGGGTGAACTCATCTTATTTGCACAACAAAACAGCTTCTCGCATGTAAAAAGCTGTTTGTTTGATTCATATTTGAGGGCAAAGCGCTTGCTTTACAATGGGTTTAGCGCTTCTTGAAAATCTTACGCTTTTCCGCATGTGCCGGTTTACCTTCGCCCAAGGATTCGCTGAGCTTTTGAACGAGCTCTATTTGTTCTGCTGTAAGCTTCTTCGGAATCTCAACATTTGTATGTACATACATATCGCCCTTAAACGAGCTGTTGGGCTTTGATACGCCCTGACCCTTAAGTCTGAATGTCGTACCGGGCTGAGTACCAACAGGTATCGTGTGCTTTACCTTGCCGTTGATGGTATCAAGATCGATAGTGCCACCGAGCATTGCAAGAGTTGCGGATATCGTGATGTCGACATGTATATCCGAGCCTTTTCTTATGAATGTCTTATGCGGCTTGACTGTGAGCTTAATGTACAGGTCGCCTTTGGGTCCGCCTCTGAGACCGTCCTCGCCTTCACCTCTTACTGTTAGAGTATCTCCCGTATCGACGCCGGCAGGTATGTTTACGGTGATTTTGCGAGACGCTCTGACTCTGCCACTGCCACGGCAATCGCTGCAGGGGGTCTCTATGATCTTACCTGTGCCGCCGCAGGATTCACACGGGCGCACAGTCGACATGACGCCCATAATGGTCTGCTGCCTTACACGCACCTGTCCGCTGCCTCCACAAGTGGTACAGGTCTTCGCTTCGGTGCCGGGTTTTGCACCGCTACCATGGCATGTCTGACAGTTTTCCTCGCGATTTATAGTGATTTCCTTCTTAGTTCCGAATACAGCTTCTTCGAATGTGATTGTAAGCCTATAGCCAACATCATCTCCGGCTACAGGACCTGTGCGACTCTGCTGAGAACCGCTAAAGCCACCGCCAAAGAATGAGTCGAATATATCTGCAAAGTCCCCAAAGCCGGTTGTGGTGTAAGCACCGCCGTAACCGCCCGATGCACCTGCCGATGGGTCAAATGCGGCATGACCGAACTGGTCGTACTGTGCACGCTTCTGAGGATCGCTGAGCACATTGTACGCCTCATTAACTTCCTTGAACTTGGCTTCAGCTTCGGTATCATTGGGATGCAGGTCCGGATGATACTTCTTGGCAGCCTGCCTGAAAGCGCTCTTTAATTCTGCATCGGTTGCGGTCTTCTGAACACCGAGGACCTCATAATAATCTCTTTTTGTTGCCACTTCCCCAAAACTCCTAAACTTAGCAAACAGGCGTAATCGCTACGCCCCGTTGCATGAATATTATTTGGTAGGCGGTGGGGCTACCTGCCTCACCGCCGTGTAATTCTATTATTTATGCTGGTTGTCGTCAACAGGTTCGTACTCAGCATCGACTACATTGTCGTCCTGAGGCTTGTACTGACCATCGCCGTTCGGGGCAGAACCCTGCTGCTGTTCTGCGGCTGTCTGCTGATATACTTTGCCGAATATCTCGTAAGATACCTCGGTAAGCTTATCGCAAGCGGCCTTTATTGCAGCTGTATCCGAACCTGCCGCCGCATTCTTGACGGCTTCAATCTCGGACTGAATCTTGGTCTTATCGTCAGCGGGTATCTTGTCGCCCAGTTCACGCATTGACTTCTCTGTCTGGTAGACGAGGGAGTCTGCATGGTTCTTAGCTTCGACTTCTTCCTTGCGAGCTCTATCTTCCTGAGCAAACTGTTCAGCTTCACGTACGGCCTTTTTAATCTCTTCCTCGTTGAGGTTGGTAGAAGCCGTGATAGTTACCTTCTGTTCGTTGCCCGTGGCAAGATCCTTTGCGGATACGTGAACAATACCGTTGGCATCGATGTCGAACTTGACCTCAATCTGCGGTACGCCTCTGGGCGCAGGAGCGATACCTGCGAGCTGGAAGCGACCGAGCGTCTTGTTGTACTGGGCAAGCTCACGTTCGCCCTGGAGTACATGAACCTCAACGCTGGTCTGTCCGTCAGCCGCAGTGGAGAATATCTGGCTCTTCTGTGTAGGAATGGTCGTGTTTCTGTCAATCAGCTTTGTAAATACGCCACCGACTGTCTCGATACCGAGGGAGAGGGGGGTGACATCGAGCAATACGATGTCCTGAACCTCGCCGCCGAGAACGCCGCCCTGAATTGCGGCACCTATTGCTACACATTCATCGGGGTTGATTCCCTTAAAGGGCTCTTTGCCTGTAACGGACTTTACTGTTTCCTGTACGGCAGGAATACGAGATGAACCGCCTACGAGTATGACTTTGTCAATCTTTTCGGTGGTGATGCCTGCATCCTTGATTGCCTGGTACATACATTTCTTTGTGCTCTCAACCAGATCCGCTGTCAACTCATTGAACTTAGCGCGTGTGATCGTCATGTCGAGGTGTTTGGGACCTGTGGCGTCTGCGGTGATGAAGGGCAGGTTTACATTCGTGGACATTACGTTCGAAAGCTCGATTTTGGCCTTCTCAGCTGCTTCCTTGAGCCTCTGCAGTGCCATCCTGTCGGTACGCAGGTCTATGCCGGTTTCCTTTTTGAACTGTTCACAGATGTAATCCATAAGCCTCTGATCAAAGTCGTCGCCGCCGAGCCTGTTGTTACCGTTTGTGGCAAGAACCTCAAATACGCCGTCACCTATCTCGAGCAGTGATACATCGAATGTACCACCACCGAGGTCGTAAACCAGTATGCACTGGTTGTGCTCTTTATCCATGCCGTATGCAAGAGCCGCCGCCGTTGGCTCGTTGATTATACGGAGAACCTCAAGACCTGCAATTCTGCCTGCGTCCTTTGTAGCCTGACGCTGGCTGTCGCTGAAGTATGCAGGAACTGTGATAACGGCCTGATTTACTGTCTGTCCCAGGTAAGCTTCTGCATCTGCCTTGAGCTTCTGGAGAATCATTGCGGAAATCTCCTGGGGCGTATAATCCTTGCCATCTATTGTCTTTTTGTAGGAGGTGCCCATTTCACGCTTAATCGAAGAAATGGTGTGGTCAGGGTTTGTTATGGCCTGACGCTTTGCAATCTGACCTACGAGTCTCTCGCCACCCTTGAATGCTACGACTGAGGGGGTAGTGCGTGAACCTTCGCTGTTTGCGATAACGACGGGCTCGCCGCCTTCAAGTACTGCTACACAAGAATTTGTTGTACCTAGGTCTATACCTATAATCTTTGACATATATGTTTCCTCCATTTATCTACTATTTATTGCTATATTATTGCGCAACCTTCACCATGCTGTGGCGAATTATGCGATTATCAACCGTGTAACCCTTTCTTAACACGAGAAGTATGCTGCCTCGCTCCATATCGCTGGGCTCCTGCATTACCGCTTCGTGGAAGTTGGGGTCGAATTTACCGTCCGTTGGGATTTCCTTCAATCCAAGCTTAGTAAGTTCATCGAAAAGCCTCCTTTGAACCAGTTTTATGCCGTCGCTGTATGCTGCATCCGCGCAGGCACATTCCAGTGCCCTGTCGAAGTCGTCAAGGACGGGGAGTAGCCGACTGATGACGCCTATTTTGCCTTCGAGAAAACTGTCTGCGGCAATTGTGGCGTTTCGCCTCTTGAAGTTTGCAAAATCTGCTTGGGATCTTTGGTTTGCGGCGACTGCGGCATCGTGAGCAATCTGCAACTCCTCGATATGAGCCTTTACCTGGTTGAATTCATCAGCCGTAAGCTGAATCATTTCACTCACTGCCTGTTCCGCCTGATTCGACTCCTTGGTTGCGGTCTCCGTCTGTTCGTCGGTTACTGTTTCGGGAGCTTCGCAGTTTTGCTTTGTATCCTTTTTCTTTTCTGCCACGTGAATCTATTCCTCCTCCAACATATTGGTGAGCGTATCGCTCAAGCTCTGTCCAAGGTATTTTAACAGCGCCAACACCTTTGGATAATTCATTCTTGTAGGTCCAATAACGCCCATCGACCCTATCGGCATATCGCCGATTCTATATGTGGCGGTCACAATACTGCAATCGCGCATAGGGGGCGTTTCGTTTTCACTGCCTATAGTTATCGTAAACTCCATCTTTGTGGCGTTGCTAAGAACATTGTAGAGCGAGTCTTTTTCCTCAAACACCTGAAGCAACTGACGCGCCTTGTCAATATTGCTGTATTCGGGGTGCATAAGCAAATTATTCGTTCCGTACAACAGCAAGCTGTCGGCGTCTGAGGCTAAGCCGGTATCCAAGCTCTTCATAATAGAAGAGACAAAGTCTAGATTGCACTCGTACTCCATCAGCACGTTGGTAATTTGCTCCGGAGTTATGTCTACTATTCGCTTGTCATAAAGCGCTCCAGATAGCTTGCTCGACAGACTTTCGAGTATATCGGGTCGGATTCCATAGGGAAGCTTGATGTAAGCGTTCCTTGTAAGCCCGGTATCCGTGATTATTACCACAATAGCAGTCGAATCGTTCAGCGCTACTATCTGTATGTGCTTAAGCCTTATGTCCTTTAGCTGTGGGGAAAGCACCATTGACGTGTATTTTGTCATATCAGACAAGAGCTCTGCGGTCTGCTTGACTACGGATTCTATACTGTTTGCCCTTTGACGAATGTATGCGTTGATAAACTTTATCTCGTCTGATGACAGATTGGAATCGGTCATCATCTGATTGACATACAGCCTAAACGCCTTGTCCGAGGGGATTCTGCCTGCGGAGGTGTGGGGCTGCTGTAGGTAACCGAGCTCTTCAAGGTCGGACATCTCGTTGCGTATCGTCGCAGACGACAAGCCGATGTCTGTTCTCTTGGATATCGTCCTTGAACCTACTGGACTGGCTGTCATAACGTAATCATCGATTATTGCCTGAAGTATCTTGAGCTTTCTTCTATCCAGTTTCACGGCTACCTCCTTTCCTTGTTGTTAGCACTCAATTATGCCGAGTGCTAACATATTATAAAATAGCACCGCTGTATGTTTTTGTCAACAAATCATTGTGACAAAATCGTAACAAATAAGTGGTAAAACAGAGAAGTGAATTTGGAAAGCGAATTGGACAAACAATATGGAAAAAGGTGGCCGATAGAGCCGCCTTTCGAATGCAAAACCGCATTAGTTTTACTTATAATCAGTTGCGCTCATATACGAATTTATGAGCCTTTTCTTCACCGGACAGTACCCTGAGTCCACCTTCGCAAAGCGCTTCCATCTCATGCTCGCCGGGCATGAGAACGACAGGGGCGATCCATGAGATGCGTTCGCATACCATGTCGGTAAGGAATTTGGAATATGCGATTCCGCCTGTGAGAATTATGCGGTCAAGCTTGCCTGCAACTGCAGTCGCGAGCGAACCAATCGCCTTGGCTACAGAGTACGCAAACGCCTCATATACGAGCTTTGCCTTCTCGTCTCCGGCGGCAATCAGCTTTTCGACATCGCGTGCGTCGCTCGTGCCTAAATGCGCCCTAAGACCTGCATTTCCGCGAACCTTTTTAGTCATCTCCTTGAAGCTGTATTTCTCGCTGTAGCATAACTTGATAAGCTCCATCGCCTGCAGATTGCCGCAGCGCTCGGGTGCAAATGCACTGTCGTCATCGGAGTACATATCGATGGCCCTACCCTTGTCGATAAGCCAAAAACTTACGCCTCCTCCGAGGTGAGCTACGATGAATGTGCAATCGCTCAGGGGTTTATGCATCTCCTGCTCTGCACACCTGTATGCCATTGCGCGACTGTTGAGCGCATGACCACGACTCTTGTGAGGAAGCTCGGGCAGACCCGTGATTCGGGCTATGGGTTCCAGCTCGTCTACGGTAACGGGGTCATATATATATGCGGGTATCCCAAGCCTGCGTGAAAGGTCATATGCAACGGCACAGCCCACATTGGAAATGTGGGTATCGAGCTTCTGATCGAGCATATAGCTGACCATATCCTCATTTACTTCATATGCACCTGAGGCACAGGGGGGAATCATGCCGCCGCGAGACATAATACAGGTGATAGATGCAATATCTATTCCGGCTTCGCTTAAAGCTCCGGTAACCTTGTTGGTTCGGAATGTACGCTGATCCATGACCCAGGAAAAGCCCGCAAGCTCCTCGTCGTCATGAGCGATATTTATGGAGTAGATATTTGTTTTATCGTCATAAACGGCAATCTTGGTAGAAGTTGAGCCGGGGTTTATTACGAGAATTCGCTCCATACTCATTCACCGATTACTTGCATACGCCTGCGCCGAGGGCGAGGGAGTAGTACTTTTCTTCTGCGGATGAGCCGCGTGATGTGACGACTATCGGAACCTTGCAACCCAGTACGAGACCTGCCATACGTCCGCCGCAAGTATAAACAAGGCACTTTCCAAGTACATTGCCTACGACGATTTCGGGTGCGAGCATGATGTCGAAATCGCCTGCGCACGGGCAATCAAAGCCTTTGACCTCACCGATTTCGGGTACCATGGCAAGGTCGTAGGAGATAGGCCCTTCAACATAGCAGTTACCGAGCTTTCCGGCAAGGCTCATGCTCTTGAGCTCTGCGGCATCTACTGTTTCTTGCATCTTGGGGTTTATGGTCTCAACGGCACAGAGCGCAGCCACATTAACTTTGTCGTATCCTAAGCCCTCAAAGAAGTCTACTGCGTTCTCAACTATCTGAACCTTCTTTTCGAGATCGGGGTATGTACACATACCTCCGTCTGTAACGCAGAGCAGTTTATGATAACCGGGGAATTCCGCGATTATTATGTGGCTCATAAGCTTGCCCGTCCTGAGGTCAGCCTCATGTGAAAGCACGCCCTTGAGCAGGTCGCCGGTCATTATTTTTCCCTTCATAAGGAAATCAGCACGACCCTCGTGAATGAGGTTTGCCGCACAAACACTGGGATGCATTCCTTCGGGAACAGCAACTATATCGAAATTATCAGGGTTCTGTCCGAGTGAAACCAAAACCCCGGTTATCTTCTCAGGATCGCCTACCAAAACAGAATTGACAATATCCTGCGCTTCGATGACAGCTTGCAATGCATGCTCGTCGTTCGCCTGTATTAAAGCTACGGTTTTTTTGCTACCGCCTTTTACTTTTGAGATTAGCTCGTCGAAATTCCTTAATGCCATAGGGCACCTCCCCAAAAAAGTATAACCCATTATACTATAGGAAGCGCCTACTTCAATAACATTACACAGTATATTTGTTTTTACGCCATGTTTGAAGTATCACTATTTATGTCATTGGTAAGCAGATACAACGTTACCGTAGAAATAAATTCTGAATTTGTAGGAGGATCGTTATCTTCGGTATTCGGAAACAGCTTTGCCGCAAGTGGCGTTCGAGCGGTTTGGAAAAATGCGTTGTAGAGCGCAGTACGTATATTGCGTTCTATTGATGCAGTCTTTACGCCAAGCTGTTGTGCGATTTTGGGATACACGTCTGTCGTGGTTTTGTATAAATATGACGGATCCTCAGTCGTAAGCTCAAGAACCTTAACAAGTATACTAAATCCCTTAAACCGCGGCTTAATTCCCAATTCGAAAAGAGCCCGGGTAATTGCAATATTAGATTTCATAAATACCTCCGCTTTAAGGACTAAATCTAAAAGAATTAGAAAAAGTACTGCTATAAAAATCAGACTTAGCGAACTCGATATGAATAATAGCGAACAAATATCACCCACCTGCTAACAGTATACAACAAATTTGACAATAGTCAACAAATAAATACTTAAGAAGCCTGTTATATAATTACGGTTAGGCGACATACATCCTCGACTTGTATGTTCGGTTGAATTAATCCCAACTTAACAAATGATGGACATTGTATACGGGTTTTATAGGTGCTATAATAAAAGCTATAATTGCTATTACTGTGCATCAACAGAAGGGATGGTGTTAATATTGCCGAAGAGCTCATTTAAGGGCGGTGTCCATCCTCTGCATAATGCAGGGGAAGGAAAGACGCAGACAAAGGGTGTGCCGATAAAGAAGTACACTCCCGATACTGTGGCTATACCTATGGCAATGCATTTAGGCGTGCCGGCTACACCGATCGTTAAAAAAGGCGATACGGTTTTGGTAGGTCAGGTTATAGGCGAAGCTCAACATCCAAGAAGCTTGGCGGTACATTCGAGTGTTTCGGGTGAGGTTATTGCAGTTGAGGAACGTATGCAACTCGGCGCGACTCCGTCTACTTGCGTGGTTATTAGAAACGATTTCTGCGATACCTGGGTCGATGGTATCAAGGGCTTTGGAAATGTTGAGGAGGTAGATCAATCCGTCATAATTCCTGCCATACGCGATGCGGGTATTTGCGGAATGGGCGGAGCATGCTTCCCGACGCATGTAAAGCTTACTCTGCCGGCGGGAAGGGTTTGCGATACAATAATCCTCAACGGCTCCGAATGTGAGACCTACATGACGTGTGACCATAGACTGATGCTTGAGAGGCCTCTTAAGATAATCGACGGACTCAGAGCCTGTATGCGCGCGCTTGGCGTAGAGAGAGGTGTGGTTGCTATCGAAGATAACAAACCCGATGCGATAAGGGCAATAGCCGATGCGGCAAAGGGCAGAAAGGGCGTCGAGGTACAGGTTCTTAAGACGAAGTATCCGCAAGGGAGCGAAAAGCAGATAATAAAGGCTGTTACGGGCAAAGAAGTTCCGAGCGGAGGACTGCCGATAGACATAGGGGCGATTGTAATGAACGTAGCTACTGCGGCGGCAATAGCCGATGCGATTGTCGACGGAAAGCCCTTAATTGACAGGATAACTACAGTTACAGGCCATGTCGCTGTACCATCGAACCTTGAAGTTCCGATTGGTACGATGATACAGGATGCCATCACTGCGTGCGACGGTTATGGAGACACCCCCTGCAAGATAATAATGGGCGGCGGAATGACAGGATTGTGCGCTCATGACGATACTATATCGATAGCAAAGGGAAGCGGCGGTATAGTTGTGCTCAATGAGAAGGAAGCTAAACTCATGGAGGAGGGACCGTGCATAAGATGTGCGCGCTGTGTTTCAACATGCCCCGCAGGACTCAATCCCTGTCTTATAAGAAAACTATGCGACAATGAAGATTATGAAGGCGCGAAGAGAGAAAACGTTATGGATTGCTTGTTATGCGGCTGCTGTACGTATGCGTGCCCGGCACACAGATTCCTTACCGCTACGTGCAAGATTGCAAAAGAGCGCATAGCTAAAATGAGGAGGTAGTCAATAATGAAGTTAAAGGTTTCAACCGCTCCGCATGTGCATAGCAAGAACTCTGTAGAGCGAATAATGCTAGACGTGATTATTGCACTGCTACCAACAGCCGCGGTAGGCGTCTATCTTTTCGGATATATGGCCGGTCTGCACATTATCGTGGGCGTAGCATCGGCGGTGCTTGCCGAATATGCGTGGCAGAAGCTCAATAAAAAGACAGTCACGATATCGGATTTCTCTGCGGCGCTCACGGGCTTTCTCGTTGCACTAAACGTACCTGTCAATGCCCCGGTGTGGATTACATTCATTGGAAGCGTAGTTGCCATAATCATGGTAAAGCAGCTTTTCGGAGGCATAGGCGACAACTTCCTGAATCCTGCACTTACGGCGCGTGCGATATTACTTGCAAGTTGGCCTACACACATGAACGCATTTACAAGTCCGAGTATGTTCGGTACTGTGGACGCGGTAAGCGCAGCTACGCCATTGACAGCAAACTACGTCTCGGGTGCGTCCGACGCGGCGAGCTCTGCCACAAGCGTGGCTGTAAACTACAGTTACACCGATCTGCTCCTTGGCAATATACCGGGTACGATTGGCGAGGTCTGCAAAATCGCTATACTGATAGGCTTTGTATACCTATTGATAAGAGGTGTCATCACATGGCATATTCCCGTCATCATGGTAGGCGCAGTTGCCCTCTTTACATGGGTACTTGGTGGTAATGAAGGCGTTTTCACGGGCGACCCGCTGTATGCCGTTCTCTCGGGCGGTCTGCTGTTTGGTGCTGTGTTCATGGCAACCGACTATACAACTAATCCGATGACGAGAAAGGGCGAGGTAATCTATGCGGTAGGCTGTGGACTTATAGTCGCACTTATCCGTGAATACGGCTCATATCACGAGGGCGTTACATACGCCATTCTGATAATGAACATCGTAACTCCTCTGCTCGATAAATACATTGCACCTAAGCTTTACGGGAGGGTGAAGAAGAATGCCTAATAAAAAAGTAAGAATGTCAACTATATTTTTAAATGGCATAATCACTGAGAACCCTACATTCAGGCTTGTTCTCGGCATGTGTCCTACACTCGCTGTAACTACGGCGGCAATTAACGGTGTGGGCATGGGGCTTGCTGCCACGATGGTGCTTATAGGCTCGAATGTGGTTATCTCCCTGTTGAGAAACATTATACCGGACAAGGTTAGAATTCCTTGCTTTATAGTTGTCATATGCTCATTTGTTACGATCGTACAAATGCTAATGCAGGCCTACGTGCAGGATTTGTACGCAAGTTTGGGAATGTTCATACCCTTGATAGTTGTAAACTGCATTATACTTGCACGAGCCGAGGCATTTGCGTGCAAAAACGGCGTGCTGGCATCGGCAATAGACGGACTCGGAATGGGTTTGGGCTTTACACTGTCACTGACGATAATCGCATCTATCCGCGAGCTCATCGGCAGCGGTAAGATATTCGGTATAGACGTTTTCGGCGGTGGTTATGAGCCAATGTTGCTCATGATACTGCCTGCAGGCGGATTCATAACGCTCGGACTGCTTTTGGGTATATTAAACAGCGTGACTGCAAAGTCAGCAATGAAGAAGGAGGCGTAATATGGATCACTTAACGAAATTCATACTGTTGTTTATCAGCTGCGTCCTTACAAACAATTTCATATTTTCGAGATTCCTCGGATGTTGTCCGTTCTTGGGTGTATCAAATAAAGTAGAAACAGCCATGGGCATGGGCATTGCGGTAACATTTGTAATGGGACTTGCATCGCTGTTCACATGGGCTGTAGGTAAGCTGCTTGTTTTGCTTGACATACAGTATCTTAACACCATAGCATTCATACTTATAATTGCAGGACTTGTGCAGTTTGTCGAGATGTTTATCAAGAAGTCGAGCCCCACGCTTTATAAGTCGTTAGGTATATACCTTCCTCTGATTACAACTAACTGCGCTGTTCTGGGTGTAACAATTATCAACTTCGATTCATATGTTGTAGAAATGGATGCAATCGGGTTGGTATACTCCGTGCTCAATGGCGTATTCAGTGCTTTGGGTTTCATGCTGGCTATAGTGCTTATGGCGGGCATAAGGGAGAGGCTCGAAACATCAAAAATACCTCAGCCATTTAAGGGATTCCCGATTTCGCTTATTACAGCCGGTCTGATGAGCCTTGCGTTTACAGGCTTCTCCGGTCTGTTCTCGAATTTGGGTTGATAGGAGGGCGAGTATGGATTGGACAATGATTCTGATTGCACTCGGTGTACTTGCGGCAATAGGAGCGATATTCGGGCTTATACTTGAGTTCGCATCAAAGAAGTTTGCCGTAGAGGTAGACGAGAGGGTAGGAAAGGTCCGTGCATGTTTGGCAGGAGCAAACTGCGGCGCTTGCGGCTATGCAGGCTGTGACGCTTTTGCAGAGGCCGTCGTAGAGGGAAAAGCAAAGGTGAACGGCTGTATTCCCGGCGGCGATAATGTCGCAAAAGGTATCGCCGCTGTATTGGGAGTGGACGCAGGCGAAAGCATGGAACGCAAGGTGGCAAAGGTACGTTGTCAGGGCTCAAGCGGCGTTGCAAAGGACAGATACGAATATCAGGGTATAAAGAGCTGTCGTGCTGCGACTTATCATGCAGGCGGCCCCAAGCTTTGCAGATATTCATGCGTAGGCCTGGGTGACTGTGTTGACAGATGCGTATTCAATGCCATTAGAATTAAGAATGGCGTTGCGGTTGTGGATTCAAAGCTTTGCACAGGATGTGGTGCATGCGTTGCGTGCTGTCCGAGAAGTGTTATTGAGCTTGCAAGCGAATCCGACCGCATCGATGTGCTGTGCAGGAACAGCGATGTAGGCAGGGCTGCCGTGGATGTGTGTCTCAAGTCTTGCATAGCATGTAAACGCTGTGAGAAGGCTTGCCAGTACGATGCGATTCATGTCAAGGATGGTATTGCCGTTATAGATCACGACAATTGTACCCGTTGCGGAGACTGTGCGGGGGTCTGCCCGAGGCATTGTATAGTGATAGATTAAGCGATTGGCCGCGCAGAAAGATATGTTATCATATATTTTGTAAAAATCATCGTATATGCATTGACAACGAATCAAGTATGCGCTACAATGTATCTCGTCGTTGCGAGACAATGACAAATGTGGGAGCATAGCTCAGCTGGGAGAGCACTTGCCTTACAAGCAAGGGGTCACAGGTTCGAGCCCTGTTGTTCCCACCATACGGTCCGGTAGTTCAGTTGGTTAGAATGCCAGCCTGTCACGCTGGAGGTCAGGGGTTCGAGCCCCCTCCGGGTCGCCAATTGCCTCGGTAGCTCAGTTGGTAGAGCAAGGGACTGAAAATCCCTGTGTCGGTGGTTCAAGTCCACTCTGAGGCACCAGTTTGCGGGAGTAGCTCATTCGGTAGAGCGCCGCCTTGCCAAGGCGGAGGTGGCGGGTTCGAGCCCCGTCTCCCGCTCCA
>SAMEA3663283__coassemble_1266_pt1 | contig 13415 bp, 15 predicted proteins | sample SAMEA3663283__metabat2_low_PE_022 | metagenome-assembled genome bin SAMEA3663283 (sample SAMEA3663283) | pig gut metagenome | biome: pig gut; feature: pig-associated habitat; material: faeces | place: China | collected 2013
CTGATGCAGCAGACGATAGACAGCATCATGCAGGTGGGGATTCTCAACCCAGCCATCATCCGTCCCGACCCGGAGGGCGGATATGAAATGGTGGCCGGACACAGGCGGCTTCACGCCGCAGACCTTGCAGGGCTGAAAACCATCCCGGCAATCGTCCGCAATCTTACCGATGACGAGGCGGTGATCCTTATGGTGGACAGCAATCTGCAACGCGAAACGATCAGCCCCATGGAACGGGCGCAGGCTTACAAAATGAAGCTGGAAGCGCTGAAACATCAGGGGAAAAAGGTTGAATTGCAGACTGATTCAACTTCTCCCCAACTTGGGGAGAAGTCGTCGTGGGCAGTAAGCATCGTCGCAAATGACGCCAACGCAAGCCGCAGTCAGGTGCAAAGATTTATCCGCCTCACGGAGCTTTTGCCCGAAGTGCAGGAAAAGGTGGAAAGCAAGGAGATTGCGTTCAGCCCCGCCGTGGAGCTGTCATATCTCACCCATGATGAGCAGAGGCAGTTTCTTGACGCGATGGACTATTCGCAGAATACCCCCTCTCTTTCCCAGGCACAGCGGTTAAAAAAGCTCAGCCGCGAGGGTAAATGCACACAGGAGGCCATGTTCGCCATCATGTCCGAGGACAAAAAGGACGACCTGACGCGCATTACGCTGGATAACGATGTGCTTCGCAAATATTTCCCCCGAAACTACACGCCTCTGCAAATGCAGCAGACCATCATCAAACTGCTGGAACAGTGGCAGAAAAAACGCCAGCGCCAGAACGAGCGCTGAGAAAGGCAAGGTATATCATGAATGTAAATATCACTATCAACGGCGACATCCATATCCACTGCGGCTGCTGCGAAGACTGCGGCGATTTCTATGAAAGCGACTTCGGCGGAGCGTATGAAATGCCGGACGAGGATGAAGGTGAAATCAGCGAGCTCCCCCCGGAAGAAGCCGAAGCCGTGCTGAGGGCGGTCGCGGAACTCATCCTTCCGTTTTTGCAGGAAGCGGCAGACGAGAGAGGTACTGAGCATGAAGGAGTTTGATGTAACGATCACCGAAACGCTGAGGCTCACCGTATCTGTGGAAGCCTCCTCCAAGGAGGAAGCCGAGCAGATGGTAAACGACCAGTGGCGCGCCGGAGATCATGTGCTGGATGCGGACAATTTCGTGGATGTGAAGTTTGAGAGCAACGACGGCAAGGAAATCTCCGCTGAACGAGAGCCGGACAACACCATCGAAGTCCTTATGGTAGAGCCGGGACAGTATCCGCGCATGGAGCGGATCGGCTCTGATCTCGCATCTTTACAGAAAGCCGTGGACGGAGATATTCAGGCGGTTTACCCGTATGACGACGCCGTGGCTTTGATCTGCGGTGAAGAAGCCAAGCTGGAGGGCAAGCCTTTGAACCGCGCCCTGCGGGATGAAAAAGGCGAAATCTACGATATTGTCGCCGGAAAGTTTTTCATCTGCGGTCTCGGGGAGGAAGACTTTGCTTCGCTCCCGAAGGAGCTGCAAAAGAAATATGAGGACAAGTTCCGTCAGCCGGAAGCCTTTTTGAAGATGGGCAGCAAGATCATGGCTATCCCCACCGAGCCCGCAAAAGCCTCCGCCAAAGGCAAATCAGCACCGGAGCGGTAAGGGCTGCCTCAACGGCGGCATCGAGCTTAACCTTGGCAAGCTCTGCCTCGTAAGCGGTCTTAGCATCTGCGTTTTGTGTTTGGAGCGTGGTAATCTGCTGCTTGAGGGCATCAATATCACCGGTTGACTTTTTAAGGTCCTCCAGCTGCTGATCACGGGTGGCCACATCCTGCTCCAGTTTCTTTTTGGCGGTGCTTACCTCGTTGAAATCTGCACGGGCAACAAAGCCCTTGCCGATCTCGGCAGCAATCTTGCTGTCGATCTCCTCCGTGTAGGCATCCCCCAAAATGGGTTTTAACCAATCCAACATTTGTTTACCTCCTTATGGTTTTTGGTTTTGGTTGCTGTCCTTGTTTATCCGGCAAGTCCCGGTAATGCAACACCCGTTTTGTTATCCGCTGGGCCGGCGGTATTTTTGTATGAAAAAAGCACCGTGCCGCAATAGCACGATGCTTTAATCAACCTATGAAATTGTGGGAGGTTTAGTTTGCCGCATAGAGCTCATCATACAATTTTTGGAGCTCCTGGCCCTTTTCATTAAGGGAATAATCAGCGTTAAAACCAACCTCGGTAATTTTATCATCAAGGGCAAGGAGTGTATCATCCACATCGTCAAGCACCTCAACACCATATTTTTTTAACAATTCTCTTTGTTCATCGGTAATATTCACGATGTTACCTCCTTTGCCTTTTTGCTTTTGTGTATGGGGTTTGCTTGTATCAGCGTGTCGGTGTCTGGGTTAATAGTAACCGCAGCCGTTTTGCCAATAAATCTTTGGCTCTTGCCGTTTTCATTTATGCGTATAGGATCCACTTTTTCCGGGTGGATTACAGTATCAAGTGCATCGGCAATACTCACACCGTTACGGCGTTGCTCAACGGAGCCGATGGTGCGGGCAATAAAGTGATCCGATTTTCCGGTTATTGTTATGCCGTTGCTTGTAACCTTACCCACCAAAGCATTATTTATGCCGGTGCTTGTTTCCTTATACAGTTTGAAATCAGCAAGCGGTGTAAGCTCACCACTCTTAATTGATCGTGTGTAAGCCTTAAAGGGTTGCCAATCATCACTATATTTGAGCTTTTGAAATTCCTCAAAGGTTTTTGGGGCGTTGCTGCCGAGCCATTCCTTGTAACGCTCAAATTGTGCTTTGTCAAAGCACTTATTATACACCATTTTACGCTGTTTGTCAACAAAGTCAGAGCCGTGGGCGGCATTCTGGATACGCTCTTTGAAAAGCAGTATATCCTCACCGAGCGCGTCACGACGGAGACAAGATACCGCACCGAGACCAGGACAGGCACCCGGTACGTTACAGACCCGGAGACCGGCGAGAGCTATCCGGAGGAATACGAATACGATGTGGAGGTTCCATACACCTACTATATCTACCATGTGGAGCTGGAAAACTTCAACCTCTCCCATGTGCCGATACACATCATGTCCCACGATCAGCTCTCCATGTACGCCGTGTATATGAGCACCCTCGGCAACCGTCCCGACCTGTTTGCGGATTCTGCGTATGTGAACCGCTATTACCACACCGAGTACGAAAAGTACGAGATACCTCCGGAAGCGCTGGCGGATGAACAGTTCGCCGCCGTTATCGCGGAGGCGGAAAAGTATCTCGGCTTCCCCTATGTGTGGGGCGGCAGCTCTCCGGCTACGTCCTTTGACTGCTCCGGATTTGTTTCGTATGTCTACAACAACTGCGGTCTGCATTGGGATTTCGGAAGGCTCGGCGCGGAGGGGCTCAGAAGCATGAGCGCCTATGTCTCTCCGGCAAACGCAAAGCCCGGCGATCTGATCTTTTTTGAGAAGACCTACAATACCAGCGGCGCGTCTCATGTGGGCATCTATGTAGGCAACAATATGATGCTCCACTGCGGCGATCCCATTCAGTACGCATCAATCGACATAAGCTACTGGAGAAGCCATTTCCTCCAGTTCGGCAGACTGCCTTAACCACGCAAAGAAGGAGGATGTTATGAATCCGAGACTTGAAAAGCTTCGTCTGGAGCGCGAGAAAGTGTCTGAAAAGCTCGCTGCCATGACCGCAAGGCTCAAGGCGCTGGACGAACAGATTTTGAAGCTGGAAAACACGGATATTATCGGGATCGTCCGTGAAAACGGGCTGACCATAGAACAGCTCGCCAAGCTGATGGCGATGCTGGATAAAAAGCCGACGGCGTCGCTTCCCGATGAATACAGAAGAACGGAGGAAATTGAAGATGAGGAATAAGCTGCGTTTTATGGTTTTGACGATCATCGTCGTGCTCTGCATGACGGCATTTACCGTCCCGGCCTTTGCCGGAGGCGGCGATTACACGGATACGCAGACGGAGGAATCCCACGTTGCGGATACGGCTGACAATACGCAGACCGTGACTGTAAATGTGGCGGAAAACGATGACGGAAGCCGCACCGTTACCATCGGAGATCAGAGCTGGACGCTGGAAAACGAGCCGGAAAGAAGCGGCAAGGTGGTCAACGTCAGCTCCTACCTCCATCTGCGCACCGGCCCCGGCACCGATTACAGCATTATCGGGCATCTCTTAAACGGTACGGAGATTGAGATGATCGGTGAGACGAACGGCTGGTATGAGGTCATTGTCCCGGAGAAAAGAGGCTATGTCTGCGGGAAATACCTTGAAGTTCTCGCCGCTGAGACGAACAGTACGGACGATATGGACGGGCTGCTGAAAATTTTGCTTCAATGCTATTGTTGAAGGCATCTACTATGATACAAATTATTCTCAATTTTATATCCGACTTGTTGAAGCAATCGGATATATTAGTGGGTCTATCGGCGATGGCGATGGTGTTTGTCGAAGCGTATTAGATGATGACAGATATGTGAATCATGATGGCACATTACTTCGAGTTACTTCAGCAGACAGTACGCAGAAATCTAATGCGGTAAGCTTTTGTGTTGGGCAGATTGGTAAAGGGTATTCGTTGGATTTAGGTCATGATACATCCACCAGCGAAGCCGATTGGTATTGTTCTGAGCTTGTGTGGGCTGCATACAAAGCTCAAGGTATTGAACTGGAAACCAACAGCACATTACCCGGAATCACCCCTCACGAACTGCGCGATTCGACACTTACATATGCAAGAACTGTCACTATCGTAGGACGTCCGATAATCAGCCATATTTCCACCGGAAGCTCAACAAGCGCAACAATCTATTGGAGTAGCGTTAGCGGCGCAACTACATACTATGTATATCGTGCTACTTCGATTTCTGGAACATACTCTTTGGTAACAACGACGAGCAACACATAAGAGTGTGCTTATCATCTATGATGACAAAGATTATATCGAGCGAGTCAGCATTGATAAAGACATCCAACTGGTAGACTAAATTTTGTACCCGTACCATAGGAGACTGTGGTACGGGTATTCTGCGGGTGCTATAAGAATGTATTAAAGTAAATCTTCTAAGCAGATTTTTTCACAATTTTGGTGTATAATATAAATTGGTTTCGATTAACGTGTTTTTCAATATTCTCTGTATGATAAAATTTTGCGACCAACGACAAAAAAATCGTACTTATGGGGTGAAAGATCTTTCAAATTCAAAAGAGGGGGTGAACGCATGGATGACTTGACAATAATTGAGTTGTACTTTGCGCGCAACGAAAAGGCAATCGAAGAAACTGACAAAAAATATGGAAAGCTGTGTTTTAGTGTGGCGAATAATATTCTGTTCAATGATGAAAATTCCGAGGAATGTGTAAACGATACATATTTGAGTGTTTGGAACAAAATCCCACCTACACGCCCAAACAGCTTTATGGCATTTATTTGTCAGATCGTCCGTTTTTTGTCTATGAAGAAGTTGGATTTTAACCGCGCATTGAAGCGATCTCAAAATATTACCGTATCGTACTCTGATCTGGAGGATGTTCTGCCGAGCAATCATTTTTCCCCGGATTGGGAATACGCAGATGTTGGCAAGGTAATTAGCGAGTTCCTTCGGGAAGAAAAGGAAGATTCCCGAAATGTATTTATCCGCAAATATTACTTCTTCGATTCTATCAGCGACATTGCACAACGATACTCATTTACTGAAAGCAAAGTCAAAAATATGCTGTATCACTCCCGTATCAAGTTGAGAGAGTTTTTGAAGAAAGAGGGTATTGAAGTATGACGAACACGCCTAAGTTGGCTATTGCCATCGGATATATTGACGATGACCTTGTAACTGGAGCGGTCGAGTATATGCCCGCTCCGAGCAAAAAGTTTACGCATATTTGGAAGCATTTTGTGGCTGTTGCAGCTTGCATGGTAATTGTTTTTGGTATTAGTGGTACTCACAACTACTTGAAGCAGTACGTAGCGACAAATGATATTCAGGTATATTACGCTGATACTACCGAAGATCGAATTTCTGCATCTGATGTTAACCCTGCGCAGGCAGAAAAAATGGCTGAAGCAAACAATTTGCATAACCTCATCACTGCGCAGAACTTGGAATGGTACGGTGGCTGTTTTTATGATTTTGAAGATGACATCATTATGGTTGGCCTAACAGCTAATACTACGGAGCATCAGAAGCAGATTCTTGATATTGCCGATGACAGCTCCATCCAATTCTATAACTGTGAATATTCATATCAGTATCTTGAAACCGTTTATAAAAATCTGGACAGCAAGCGGTTTTTGCTAAATGCTGCTGGCGTAGAGCGGTACAACATCTCTATTGAAAACAACCGTATCAATGTTTATGTTTCCAATGAAAAAAGCTATGCTGCACTATATTTGGTAAATGAACTTGATAAGGAAAGTGGTGCTGTTGTATTCAAAACTACTTCGTATTCGGCAGATACACAATCTTGAATGTTGTACTTTGAGCGGAGGTGGTTGCCATGGGCAGGGTTGTTAAAGCGTGAAGCGCACCCTATTTTACGCTGTGCCAGATAACAACTGGCTTTTTACAAAGGATTGGAGGTATACGATGAAAATCCGACGCTTAATTTCTGTATTGTTAACCATTGTGTTGACACTTTCGCTCTCTATCCCTGCATTCGCTGCACCCCTGCAGGAAGCCTCTGCAATACCCTCTGACTTTGCATTAGAACAAATTGCTGTTATTGATGCAAATGACACTGATTGCCCTTGGTCTAAGGAAACCACCATTGATACTACGATTACATTATACAACTTAGATCAGACACCTAACGGTTATGTTTTCAAGTTGAAAACAGGAAATGTCGAGAGTGGGTTTATTCAGATCCACAATATTAACGGCATAAGAATATGATTTCTGTATTAGCCAAGCCAAGGTGTTTCTTTCTCTGCCACTGCTACGGCATAAACTACCCGTTTTCCCAAGCCCAGAATAAAAAAACAAATAATTTTGGAGAAGTTGTAACCTGTTTTTGCGATTAAATCGTTATATATATAAAAGGAGGTAGATTAGTGGGAGAAGGTCGCAAATCCGCCTTGCGACAAAGCAGCGAAATCTAACCATAAGGAGGTTATAACGTGAAAAAGCTCGTTTCTCTTTTCCTTGTTGCGATGCTGTGTCTCGCAGTGATTCCCATGCAGGCGTTCGCCGTAGGCAGTGAACACATCTGTACGTATCGTACATGGATCAGCTATGATTACACACCTTATTCCAATACGATGCATTTGGTTAAAACCATTAAACACTATGAATGCACAGATCCGAAGTGCCCGATTGAGTACACCGAGGTAATAAATCAGCATTATGAGTCGCATCATAATGCAATGGTCTGGACCGGAGATCACTATCATAGTGGATCCCTTCATTATTGCTATTATGCACCCAAATGTTATAGCTGCAAGTATATGAATTACAACAACGGGGTATGGCAAGCATATGCATGTCCCGGTGGGAATGGGCGTCCGTGCATTATGCCGGCAAGCATTCCGATCCCTCATGAGATACAGTAACGGATTGAATTATCCAAAAGAACGGAGGCATGTATGAAACTATTAAAACAACTTATTGGCTTGATATGCTCGGTTGCTATGGTTTTATCTTTGTGCGGCGGTGCATATGCATCGGATCAAACGAGCAATGAGAATCACGCATATGATACTTCACAAGCATCGGCTGAACAATTTATAAAGGCAGAGATCAATCGCATAGCAGCCGAGGAGTCAGAATGCTTATGGACCAATGAAACAGTTTTGGGAACGCCGGTTGTTCTATATGATGCCTATGATGATTGCAACGGATATGTGTTTAAACTTTACACTGACGGCAGTGAAACCGGATATATCCAAATCAACTGTTTCGACGGAAAGTTCAAGGTATATTGCTATTCATTTACAGGGATTCCCGCATATGAAGGGTTAAGTAACACCTGTGAAAAACAACTGGCAGATTCAAAAAATGGCAGACTGTATTTCTTCGGCAACATGACGTATTGCGTCAAAGCCAAAGATGATACGTTTAGAGCGATTGATGCTGTTGAGGGAATTAGTATTGAAACAGCAAGAACATATTACGATGCGCTCCGTAACGCAATAAAAGAAAAAGTGTCTGAACAAGATGAGGAAAGTTGCAAAAAGGAGTGCAACGACTCATATTACGTACCTCAAACGCGGGCTTTTACACTGGTCACAACGAACGATTTTTCTAATCTTTATGCTACGCGTCCAAACGGCACGCAACAAAGGGTGACAGAGCATTGCTCGCCGACTGCGGCAACGAATATAATGCGGTATTTTCGTTCTACCGGTGCGAGTCCACTTTCCACATCGGTAAGCAATACCACAATCTTTATGGAAATGTACTATGCTATGGATACTAACGCCATAAGAACAAGCAATATAATCCAAGCAACAGGAACCTTGCGATCCAATATCAAGCCTGGTATTTCATCTTTTTGCGCTGGAAGATGCTGTCCTCCGGCGACAATTGGTAGGGTGTTATCAGTTACTTTGTCCGGAATAAAAAACCACATTAACAACGGCGAATTACTGCTGATGTCGCTTGACGGCTTTCCAAGTCAATATGCTAAGCATTCGGTTGTATTATTTGGCTATTCCGGAAGCAGTCTGAAAATAAGCACTGGATGGGATACTTCATATCATTATTATTCATACGCTAATCTTACAATCGCACAGTATGTATATGTAGGTTACTAACAGCGACACCTATTGAGACGGTACTATACTCTAAGATAGCCGTCTCAATTCTAATGCAGGAGGTATGAAATGATCCAACTAAAACAGTTATTTCGGAAGCCGTTCAAGACGCTCCTAGGTATTCTGCTAGTTCTGCTAGCAACCGCTATGCTGTGCGTCAGTCTAAGCCAGTTTGTTTCTATTATTTGGACGCGCGATTCCGTGGAATCCCAATATGCTACCATCGCGCTGCCGACGAATAGGTATAAGATCACAACAATAGACGGCGAAGATGGGCGCACGACCGTATCTTATTCGTCCGTTCAACCGTGGGAAGTCCAGGACTTGCTTTCAAAGTTGCCGGAGAAACTGCCGGAAGCGGTCCTCCCGGCAGAATACCATGGTCTAATAACTGCCTTTTGTGGCGCAATGAGTCCGCTCAATTGGGCGGAATACTATAATGAATCCGCTTACACTGGCAACGCTGACGGAACAAGCGTGATTTCCGAATATCCATACACCTGTACCATGATTGCATTTAAGGCAACAGAAGTTTCTGATCCCTATTGTTACGGTGGATGGGATATTCCCCTTGAGACGATTACAGAGCTGCCTGACATCTCAGAAATCCCGATTCCGGACCAAGGCATGGCAGTCGATATAATCGGAACTGTCGAGAAAGCATATTTGTTGCATAAAGGTTTTGACGACCCAACCGGATATACGATCCGCTTGACCGTCCGCTGTGAAACGGAAGACATGCTTTCGAAACTCGACCCGCGAGAAGGCGAGCGATACCTTGCATATGGAATGGATTATACTGATTGGAACTGGGTACTTAGGCAAGGGATAGGCAGCCTTGCTGCAGGCGCTTATGAACGCTTTTCATGGGACAATATTCGGATGCTTACGCAGGAAGAAATCGATAGTCTGCCGGCGAACGATCCTGATGAAATGGAAAAACATGGATGGACAGAGAAGGTCATCGCGGTTTATTCAGAACCGGATTCGGAAAAGGCAACATATCTTACGCAATCCGATCTTGATAAAGTAAAAAGTTGTTCTCTGACGGTAGTGTGCTCCCCGTGTGTTTTTGCAGCCTCATGCGGCGGCGAAATCGAACGCTTTGATGAAAGCACCGGTTCGTTTTACACGATCACAAACGAAGAATTCAATTCTATGTACGCAAGGGCGGGGATCGCACGGCTTAACGGTTCGGTCGAACAGTTTTTAGAGAGCGAAGAGAATGCGATATGGCGTGAAACAGCCGATGTAATTGAGATAAACAACCACGCTTTTCCCGTCATCGCTACGGACAATCTCATGAGTATCGCTCCCTTCGGTCTGCAGGAAGCGTTCATATCTGATGGGCAGGCATTTACGAAGAATGATTATGAGAATGGAAGCGCCGTCTGTCTGATCTCAGAAACTTTGGCAGCACGCAGCAGCCTTAACGTCGGCGACAATATCAAAATAAAGTTTTATGAAGCCGATGAATATTTACCTGGCGCGTTTCCATCTTTGAAATCTGCCAATCCGGGAGCATCGTTTTTTTCGACTTATAAAGGATTCAGCAGCGATGGGATCGAGTTCAAGATCGTTGGACTATATCGTCAGAAGCAGGAATGGTCGGACGGACCGTATGCATTCACGCCAAATACGATTTTTGTCCCCAAAGCAAGCGTAGTCGGTCAGACAACGACTAACGACAGCGGCATTTTCTACTCGTTGCTCCTGAAAAACGGAGCACAGGAAAAGGTGGAAGCATACCTTGCCGAAAACGGATATGAAGGGCTTCTTGCATATTACGATCAGGGTTATTCGGATATTTCGGATAACTTGACCAAGTTTTTCTCCACCTCTGTCAAGATCCTACTGGTCGGTATCGTCGGTTGGATCGTATTTCTAATTGTTTTCCTGTTCATGTTCCCCGCACAGCAAAAAACTGAGGCGGAGCGAATGTGGACGCTAGGCGCACCGAGATTCTTGGTGATTAGGAACTATATCGCAAATGGAATAGGAGTTGCTCTGCCCGGCATAGTTGTTGGCGGCGCCCTGTCATTTGTTCTTGTTCAGATTGTTCTTCAAAAGCTCTCGGAGCAGGCGGGCTTTACGCTCAATGCTACTCAGGCTCCGCTTTTAATCGCAGGACTTTTGGTGATCCAGTTTGCAGTCATTACCGGCTTGGTGTTCTTGATTGCCAGAGCAGCGGCGCGTCGGTTGTATAAATGAACCAGAGGATAGTATGAGTATGCCGTATCTGCTGCGCAGGATGCAGCGCAGAAAGAAAATGTGTGTCATTGTGGGCCTCTCCGCGTTCATTGCCGGAGCGTTGGTTTTCGGGTTTCACATTGGCAGTATATCTATGTCCCGTCAGGTCGAGGAAGTGATCGACAATTCAATTGTTACCTGCGCGGTCACCAACCTTACTGGTACACAGCAGGACGGACTTATGCTACCGGATTGGGCTGCTAATCTTTTTCGGGTAACGACTTCGGAAAGCGTGCATGTTCCCAAAACATCATTCATGGATTATGTCAAGGATGTCCGCATGAAATTCTCTATGGAGGCCGTTTCGCCCTATGGAAGTGTGCAGATTTTCGGAGCAACGTCTATTTACGCGGAACGAAGCGTCACGCCGCAGGAAAACATGATCGATTGGCTGGATGGCTTTGATGATTCTCTCTTTGAGAGCGACGCCGAGGTATGTGTGGTTTCTGATGATCTCTATAAACTTCTGCAGCAAAGCGGAAGTAATAAGTTGGTTCTTTCTGTAAAAGCCAGGAACAGTAAGGAACGAACTGCAGATCTGACGCTGACGGTCGCAGGCGTCATTCATGGAAAGAGCGAATCGGTCTACTGCCCATGGGCCCCGGCGTCAAAGGTCTGCCTGGACTTGAATGGACACCTAAACGTGGATTGCATTTCGGCGACGATTAAAGACAACCGCAGGATCGATGAGTTTAAGGAAAAATGTGCGAGCGCTTATTTCGCCTCGGTAGATCCACGAGGGGTTCCACAGCCATGGGAGGCATCACCGATCTATGATTCATATCCGTATGCTCTTGAGGTCTACGATCAGACGTTGAACGAAACCGTCAGGACATTGGAAAACGGGATGACGGTTTTTCAAATCTGTCAGATAGCAGTCGTAATACTGACCCTCGGAATGGGTTTTATTGTGGGGAACCTTTCGGTCAAACACAGACAAAAGGAGCTTGCGCTTCAAAACGTGCTTGGGCTGCCGCGCAGCAGCATTTATTCCGAGGTGTTTGTCGAGTTCACTATCGTTAGTTTTTCATGCCTTGCCGTCGGAGTTGCCATTCTTGCGATCATATTCCGAGAATCTCCGCCTTGGCTCTATGTCGTCGCTGTTTTGGCTGCGAGTTGTCTTGGCGTGACGACCGGCGCGATGCCGATACTGACGAACAAAGATATACTTTTGATGGCGGAAAAAGAATAAGCAACATCTAATTACACACACAAAAGAGAAAGGGAGCATTTATGGAAGTCTTATTGAACAATGTTTGCTACGAATACAGAAATAAATACCGCCGTGTGGAGGCGGTTAGGAAGGTCTCTTACCGGTTCGAGTCAGGCAAAATATACGCCATTATGGGGGCATCAGGAAGCGGAAAGACAACACTTCTTTCTACCATGGCGGGACTGCGTCTGCCGACCTCCGGTGAGATAACCGTTGACGATGTGACTCTTAGCACAGCAGACCGCTGCAAGCTCCGAAGGGAAAAGATCTCAGTCATCTATCAGGACTTCAACCTGTTCCCGCTTATGACTGTCTTGGAGAACACAGCTTACCCGTTACTGATACAGAAGAAGGATAAGCAAACTGCCGAACGAAAGGCAAAGGAAAAGCTTGCTTCCATTGGTATCACGGAGGGAATGTATAAGCAGTTGCCCCACATGCTCTCAGGCGGCGAGCAGCAGCGCGTAGCGATCGCACGGGCGCTTGCATCCGGAAGCAGGATCATCCTCGCTGATGAGCCAACCGGCAATCTCGACACCGAAAATGGCAAGAATATTGTTGAGATACTGAAACGTCTTGCCCATGAAGAGAACTGCTGTGTCATCATCGTGACGCACGATCCTACCGTTGCGGGTGAATCGGATGTGATTTTGAATATGCGTGACGGGAAACTGGAGGGATAAAACAAGTAACGCGTGAAGTTCTTCAGTTGTAGCCTGTTTATGCCGTCGATCTGTTGTATGAATAGATAGTAGCTTGATATGAACTGCCCTGGTATCAAAATCACTAATATAATGTCTGCTGAACAATTGAAAAATCCTTGCAGTGCAAGCCATTGGGGCTGATCTGTGATATAATAAGAGCATCAAAAAACGCAAAAATCAGCCAAAAACCTTGCACTTGGAGGGGTTCTATGTATCGTTACAGCAACGGCCAGATCAGTCTGGCAGATTTCAAGCAGCCAGTTGGCATGAATCTAAAGGAAAGCAACCGTTGGGTAAAGAAAGCGCAGACGATCCCGTGGCTGGAGATTGAGAAGCGGTACGCTGCGCTGTTTACCAACCGCAAGGGCAACGCAGCCAAGCCGCTGCGCCTGGCTCTGGGCGCCTGCATCATTCAGGCGGAGTATGGCTTTTCAGATGAAGAGACTGCCCTAATGATCCAGGAGAACCCGTGTCTGCAGTA
>SAMEA3663283__coassemble_1314_pt1 | contig 12594 bp, 10 predicted proteins | sample SAMEA3663283__metabat2_low_PE_022 | metagenome-assembled genome bin SAMEA3663283 (sample SAMEA3663283) | pig gut metagenome | biome: pig gut; feature: pig-associated habitat; material: faeces | place: China | collected 2013
GTCTTATCCCCGGTGCGCCGAAATGTTATTAGTATTTCAATCCACGCTCCCGCGTGGGGAGCGACCCCCGCCCGAAGCTTGCGAGGATATAAGCGTTTGCATTTCAATCCACGCTCCCGCGTGGGGAGCGACATTCCATTATCGCGTAAAATGGGATTCACCGAAGTTGATTTCAATCCACGCTCCCGCGTGGGGAGCGACAGCAAAAATGCATAAGTTTTACGCATTTTTAGACAAAATAACCATATTTCGAGAGCTTAACGGGGACTTTGCCTGGTTTTAACAAATAATCCCCCCCATTTTTCACTGTATTTGTCTTGCAAAGCCGGTGCGAACCTGCCCAGGAAAATATGGAGGCTTGTACTTCGCAGTCAAAGAATAATGGTATCCTCTGGCATATAAGTATTCTTGCAGCCAAAGTGTTCGATTCTCTTTTCGTATTTATTTCCAAGGTAATAAACACGCAAGCTATCCTTTTCAGCATCAATGATGGAACAGAGCTCAGCCAATAACTTGCGGCACTGTGCAGCATCCAAAAGACACTCAAATACGGAATTTTGCACCCTTTGACCGTAGTTGATGCATTGCTTCGCAATTTTCCTCAGCCGCTTTCGCCCGTCGGCGTTTTCTGTATTAACATCGTAAGTTATCAGTACCAACATAGTCTCACTTCCATAAAAACGGCGGATAGGCGTCCAAATCACCCCTGATATATCGGGCAAGCAATAAGGCCTGAACGTATGGAATCATGCCCCAAGTAAGTTTTTCCTTCAGAAACGGATGAGTTAGGGTTTCTCGTTTTTTCTCCTGCCAAGCCTTAAGAAATGTTCGTCGTCCACTGTCTGTCAGCAATACCGCGCCGCTGTCCTGGTTTTGGAAATCTTCAGGATTGATCATTCGGTTGTTGATCAGCGTCAGAACAAAGCGGTCTGCCATACATGGCCGCAGTTCTTCCATCAGATCAAGGGATAGTGAGGCTCTGCCGGGCCGATCTGTGTGCAGGAATCCCACATAGGCATCCAATCCGACGCTTTCCAACGCAGAGGCGCAATCATGAGTCAGCAGACTGTAGGCAAAAGACAGCATGGCATTGACTCGATCCAGAGGCGGACGGCGGTTGCGACCACTAAAGAAGAAATCCGCTTTTCTGTTCAAAATCATCTCATCAAACACGTTGAAATAGGTCACTGCACCGACGCCCTCCAGCCCGCGCAGGGTTTCCGGCTCCTCTGTGTCCATCACTTGCCGCAGAAGGCCCTGCAACCCCTGACTGGCATGTGATAGTGCTTCCCTCTCCACCCGCATTCCATGGTCCCGAACAGTTCGCTCCACGCTCCAGCGGGAATTGAAGAGTTTGCCAAAGACCATATTCCGGGCAATTAGGCAGCTCTTCCTCCGATCGTCTGCTATTCTGTACTGTTCCCGACGCAGAAGAACATTTCCGGTATTCTCTCCGCAGACCCGAGCCAAAAAGCGGCCCTTTGGGGTGCAGAATGCCATACCAATTCCTTTTTCAGCACAGACGCCCATCAATGCAGGGGAGGCCCCGGGATAGGAAAAGCTGACTATGTTTTGCAGTGTATGAAGCGGATACCTGGCAATCACTTGCTTGTCCCGGTTGGCGACTACGTTCTCACCGTCCAAGGACAGGTAGATATCCTCCGATGTCACAAACAGCGTGTTCAGGAGCTTTTTCACGGCGTTCCCCCCATGGAGTCTCTCAGATAAGCTGCAACAGATCGGGTTCTCATCAGCTTTGGCAGGCATATCTCTTTTAGAGAGCAGGCATTACACGATGCGGATGGTTTCACTTTTGGAGTGTGGGCACGGCGAAACAAATCGTGCATCTGTCCAAGCATCTCTCGAACCTGGTCACGCAGTTCCCCGGTTAACGGCACCACAACCCTTCGGCGGATCTCCCCATAATAGAGGGCTCCCTCCGGAATGTCACAGCACAGCATTTCCTCCAAACACATGGCCTGACCGCAGAGCTGTAGGGTGTCTCCTGTGTCGTCTCGCGGACTACCACGTTTATATTCCACAGGATAGGGCCGCCACAGCCCCTCTTTGTGCTGGATGGGGATGCCGGTGTTCCCTCGGTGGTACTCCAGCACATCGCATTGGCCGGATACTCCCAGTGTAGGGGAAAAGACGCTGACACCCCTTGTAATAACACAATCTCCACGGCTCTCACGAAAGTCGGAATCGTGCGCGTTATGGTGAATCAACGCACCATCTACCGTGCGGTCATTCTCTGCCCACTGTTGCTCAATATGGATCAGCGCCCATTGCCGTCGGCAAAATCTAAAGTGTTGCAACCCGGATAGTTGGAGGAATTCCTCTTCCGAATAGCTCATCCCATTCGGATACATGTTACTCCATCGGGAAGATTGGATTCATCCACAGAAATGATGTAGTCCGAATAGCCTCTGGGGGCAGTCACACCATCCTTACGAGTGGCCTTGACCAAGTCGAACAGCTTATAGGCCGGAGCATTTCCCAGCTCCGAATCGTGCTTGAATATGATCAACTCCCGGACGGACATGTTACCACGGGCGGCAGAATGATCAAGCTCAAACATATTGAGAATCGCCTGCCACAGCAACTCCAGATCTGCCTCGGAGAAGCCGGTGGTTTTTCTTGCCAGATTGGCGGAAATATAGCCTTCGACCCTGTACAAACCGTATGGGATGATGTACTTTCTGCCCATTTCGGTATCTTTCTTCTCCGCATCGGCTTCAGTGGTGATAGCCACGCGAGTGATTGTCACCTCCTGGGGCATAATTGGGTCAACGCTTCTGGCAAAGCTCAACTGTACCGGACCACGCACCTGGCCGCAGTTTAAAGCGCCCTTGACGAATGTGGTCATCACAGCTCCAAATGTGCGAATGTCGAAGAAATTGGAACACATGAAATTCCGAAGCTTTTCGTCGAGCTTTTCGTCCTTCTTCTTGGCTTCCTTCAGCTTGTCTGGATTGACATCGACATAGGCGCAGGCCTCCGCGTCGCTACGGTTCAGCGGTACGCCGTCCTTGACGTAAATGCGGTAGCCCGGCTCACCCTCCCTGACCGTTTCCACATAATTGCGGATTTTTCGCTTCAGGCATACATCTGTCACCAGGCCATAACCGGTTTCCGGATCGATCCGGGGCATATTGCCGGCGTCGGGGTCTCCATTGGGATTGCCGTTCTCCACATCAAAGAGAATCACAAATTCATAACGATTTTTAATAGCTTCCATATTACTGTTCCTCCTTTTTAGTGTAGCGTAATTGTTTCTGATGATAGTAACCCAGGTTAAATGATCCCTGCTCCGGCAGTGTAAGCCGCATCGGATTGCTTTCGCCCAATCGATTTTTCAAATCACCTATCTGGCGCTCGCAGTAGATGCGCTTTCCGACTTCCAGCTTGCGCAGATGCTTCTGGCACAGATTGTCGAGAATCGGGAATATGACGGCAGGGGTAGCGGCAGCGGAATTGAAATATTTATCCTTAATGGTGGCATTGATGCCGGGGTTGGCCCACTCCTGCACGGCTTCGTAGACGGAGAACAGGCGGCCCAGCGTATAGGGGACATTGGTGCTGTTTTCATTCAGACTCACGGTTAAAACCTCCTTTGGACATTGTAGGTTTGGATTTTTCAAGTAGTAGGCTTTCAAAATTGCTGCCCGCCCCGGAGTAATATCTCGCTCGGCACGGATTCGCAGCATCACCGCTTCCAACAGGGAGGCTGGATAAGCTGTTCCGGAGAAAATGGCTCTGGCGGTGGCACCTGCCATGGCCGGGCTTGGAGCCTTATCGGTTGTATTCAGATTTACTGTCTCCCGCAGCATGGCCCAGAGGGAAATCCACTCGTGTTTACTGCCGACAACTTCCATACGGTCGTGGTGATCGTTAACGTTTTTCATCACATCCCCAAAGGTACTGCAATAGAAAAACCGAACGGACAGTCTTGCGGCATTGGGCGACAGACCCAAAATATAGAAGCGTCGGTTTGGATCCAGCTTCAGTTCCTCGCAGGGTCTGCCCTCTGCCAGATATTTCACTGTGGAGCGCAATGTATCCGTGGAGATCTGCTCCGGCAGCGGTCCGCCGAAAATCGCGGCGAACGTGTATTTCCGGTAAGCCGGCTCCGCTCCCTCCGCCCAACAGACCACTGTGGTCTCTCCGATGCGCTGAACATTGTCCCTGTCAGCCAGCAAGTGGTTCAGTGCGGCGGTATAGGCAAAGGCGGCGTATTTCCCCACCGGGGCGTTCAAGCTCTGCTCCTTGCCGTATGAGCAAAAGGCGGGCTCATTGAAGGATATGATTGCCGCGCCGCTGGTCTGAGCACCGACCACGCCCTTGATGAATGGGTGAACCGGCTCCGGCACATCCTGCTTGCCCGTTACCAGGCACTGAGTTTTCTCTCCTTCGCTGCGCGAATAGTGTCGGTCCCATGCCGCCCGAATCAGCGGATCTTCCTGGACAAACTCGCCGTCCACTCGGAAAACCAGATTCGCACCCTTCATCAACTCATCCCAGCAGTCTGCCAATGCCGGGTGGCTCTGAGCCTGCTCCGGCTGCCAGGTGTCAAAATAGGTAAGCACTGCTTTTGCCGCCGGGGATTCCACTTCATCCAACAACGTATGGTGCAGTTTGACGCAGGCACGGAAGCATTCCATGCTCCGCTCCGGCTTTCCTTTGTCATCGACTCCCAGAAGATAGCTGGAATTTTCCCACAGAAAGTTGGACCGTACTGCTGAAGCTTTCGTCACTACCGCCGGAAGCTCCATTTTTCGGGGGCGCAGTACAGTCCTGTTCCCGATCTGCTCCTCCACAAGTTGAGGAATGACCTGAATAAGACCGCCATGTTCGTCGAGGCACAGAGCGTAACTGATTTTGACCTCGTTCCAGCCCGGCCTGGCAATTTCGCCCCGGGCGACCAGATCCTCATACAGTTGGGTAAGCGCTTGTAAAATCACTTTACCACCTCCGAACTCTCACTGGAGTTGGGAAACTCCAGTATGCCGTCATGCAGCACTGCTCGGAAAAACCGAGGTTCGATGTTCTCGGGATTGGAGTAGTCCATATCCAGCAGCATCCATCCTAAATCCCTCTCGCCCCGAAGCTCCTCCGGACATGGCGGAACTTCCGTACAGGCTTTGAAATGGGCAGGGAATTCACGGACGCCAAAGCATGGTTGATGATAGAACTGTCCCTTTTCCAGGCGGCGTTTCATAATATCCTGAAACTTTCCGGGATTATCCCCAGACGTGGCCCTCTGTGTCATTTCAAAGTGAGCATCGATCACATACCGCACATCCCGCAGTACCATAGAGCTTCGCTGCACGATACTCTTCGGTGTTGCAAGATACAGTTCTCCCCGCCCCCTCTTCATGACGGTTTTTACACCCCTGGCACCGATGACGTCCTTGACCTCGTTGCGCCGAATGTTGGTGAAGCGTATGGGTGCGCAGACATGAATCCGGTCAATGATCCATTTCATACCCGGATGCCAGTATATGGCTTCCACCAGACCTCTGGCAGCGGAGGGTGTGATCACATCGTAACTTACCCTCTCAACTTTCATTTCCGGCCTGGAGAAACAGGCATAATCGCCCCATACCTCAATTGAAACAGACATTAGCATTCCTCCTTTCGATCATTAAATCAAATATATTGTGTGTTAAAGGGGACACTATCCCCTTATGACCTCTGTGTTTTCTATAAGAGTTATAAGTACACTAAACTGTTCAGATAAATTCTGCTCTGCCAACATCTGCCCGTAGCGATAAACCCCTATTCTTGTCATAGAGTGCAGGGTTTACAAGTACTGCGCTTTCCTCATCTATGGGCTGAATATCCCCTGCATCCAGAAGTGCTTGATAGTGCCGGTCATAGACGCTGACGCTGTACCTGCCGGCTTTGCGGTATATCGCCTTTGTTCCTTCTCCTGCCAGCAGAGTCTTGCAGAGTTCCGCTCCTTCACCCATCGGAATGTACACCGTTCCGGTTTCCTGATCTATGAAGCTGAAATCACTCGCCACCGTTTCAAATGGCAGTCTGCATCCGATAATGCCGTTGCGTAGGTGTTCAACTATTCGAGACTTGTCTAAATTGCTGCCCATCAGAGAGCGATAGGCGGTAAAGTAGCGACGAATGCTCTCGGGATCTCCCGGATCCCTACCGCCGGTCAGTGCCTCTCTTGTTGCGCCGATTCCGATGCGGAACAGCAGGGGTGTCGGAGTTTCCCCCTCAAAGTAAGTCACAATACTCTCCGCAGCGTTTCTCTTTCCCTCCCTGTTACAGCGTCCGGCGGCCTGTAAAATGGAATCCAACCCTGACAGCTCTCGATACACGGTAGGAAAATCTACGTCCACCCCAGCCTCAATCAAAGAGGTGGACACCACCCGACACGGAGCACCTTGCTTCAAACGTTCCCTAACGGTTTTCAGTACTGCCTGTCGGTGGGCAGGATACATGAGGGTTGACAGATGGAAGCTGCCCTCCGATGGCAGAAGCTGATAAATCTGCTGAGCGGCTTTGCGTGTATTGACGATGCAGAGCGTTTGATTCTGTTGTCCCAGTTCCATGGCAAGTTCTGCATTAGTCATGTTGCCGCCGTTGCGGAATGTCACACGGCGGAAGCGGTCATAGAGTCCTACAGTATCGGGACAAATCTCCTTTACTTCTATCTTAGGGCAGAAAGAGCGAATCAAATCGTTCAGTACCGGCTGGGTGGCGGTACACAACACGGCAGTTACGTTGAAATGCGTCACAAGATTGGCAATTGCTCCCACGCAGGGCAGCAAGTGAGCCGTAGGGAGCATCTGCGCCTCGTCAAAAATTATCACGCTATTTGCGATATTATGAAGCTTTCTGCACTTGGAAGATTTATTGGAATAGAGAGATTCAAAAAATTGTACTGCAGTTGTAACGATAACCGGAGCGTCCCAGTTCTCCGTAGCCAGTTGCCGTAGGCTTTTTGGCCCGTTAGTCTCCTCATCGGAGTCAAAACTCGCACCGGAATGATGTTCAATCACGTTACATTCCCCCAGAATTTTCTTGAATACGTCGGCGTTTTGTTCGATTATGGAAGTGTAGGGAACTACATATATGGCTCGTTTCATGCCGTTTTCCACCGCATGTTTCAGAGCAAATGCCAGAGAAGCCACGGTTTTTCCTCCCCCCGTGGGAACTGTTAGCGTATATATGCCTCTGGGCGCATGTCCTGCTTTCAGGCAGGTATTCAGAATGTCACAGCGGCTTCTGTTCAACTCATTCTTCGGCGGAAACCAGGGCGAGATATACGCTTGCAGTCTTTCCAAAAGGACCGGCAGGGTATCATAGCCGTCACGCCGAACAGCACCGCCGGACATAAACTCCTCGGTGTCCAGGAAATCCGCATCTACCAGACAGGAATAGAGCATACGTATCCAGAATGACAGTGTGAAGTCATTGTTTTGGAAGTCAGGCTCAAGTGGAACCTTAGGCAAATTGCCGCTCCAAGTATACGGCGGAATTCCGCCTAAAATTCCACGTTTCAGACGCCCTATAAATGTGGAATCACCGGGCTGATCGGTGACTATGTTTCCGAAATCCGTTAGCCCGCCATGATGACTCGCTACGCAGCAAGCGGCCATAAAAGCATCGATTTTAGCACATTCAATGGCTCCGGCAGTCGCGTGATCAACCTTCGGCCCACCAGCAAGCCGCTTCTGAAAAGGTTCGGAGGCTTTTCCAATGTCATGTGCCCGGCCCACCAGTCTGCCGAATGCCGCAGCTTCAAAATCGGCGGCAAACGCCTCGCTTCGCTTAGCTGTACCGATTAAATGGTCTTCTACCGTCTGCTTTCTGTCATCTTTTGCAACATGCGCAAAGAATAGTAAATCGTCCATCGGTGTTTCCCCTCATTTCATGAGAATCTTGTTGCGGTATTCGTTCAACAACCGGGTATACGGAAAAAAGTCAGTGAATCTTTTATCGTTTATTGCTCAAGTTCTGTTGTTATGTTTATTGCTACTTCTATCGTTCTGTTTGACATATTATCATTTGTTTTTGGTATTATATCATATCTTCAAGTATTGGTCAATTGAGACTTTCAGATAGAACCTCGTTTTGCGACAGGAAACCTCGTTGTTTGAGCAGTACGAGGAGGTGAAAACTCCATTTACCTTTACTCTCCATTCGCCTTTACTTTTATATAAAAGCACCTGCCATCGATACATCGGATCAAATACGAGATGGCTGCACAATCCATTTTATGTGTGATAAACCGTTGATATCATTCAATCCCATTCGGATGTCCTATGTTTGTTTTTCTTCGTACATCTATCGAACCACAGTTTATTCTGAAACAAAGAAAGCTTTTCTGTCCTCCTCTGCGCTTAAGCTACTATGAACCACTCGCCTATCAATTGATTCCCCCTTATTTCTCATACAACTGCCTTATCGGCTCGGCATTGAGCTTAAACTCCCTGCCGCTGTAGTCGATAAGTCCGTCGCGCTTCATCTTCGACAGCTCCGCAGACAATGCGCTCCTGTCGACGCCGAGGTAATCGGCAAGCTGCTGTCTGTTAAGTGTTATGCAAAAGCACTCCGTCCCTGCATGGCTGCACTGCTCCGTGAGATAGGATACAAGCTTCATCCTGAGCGTTTTTTGCGACATATGGCATTGCTTTTTAACGAGCTCCATATTTACCTTTACCACTATGTTCAAGAGATTGCTCAGGAGTTTGGTATGGAATGTACAGTTGTTGCTGCAGGCGTGCATAAGCCTCGATGCATCCATCAGAAGTACCGTGCTGCCCGTCGCCGCGTAGACACAGAGATCCTCGGTATGTTCCGGATCTATCGCCATGGAAAGCCCGAAGGGTTCACCCTGCTCATGGGTCAATATTACAAAGCTGCTGCCGAATTCGTCCTCCCGAATCATATTGACCGCTCCCTCCAATACCACGCCTAGCTTATCAAATCCCTCCTCCCCATGCATGATGAGCTCGCTGCGCTTAAAACCCTCGATCCTCGCGTTCGAGCAGGTCATTATCTTCACTATCTCAACGTCCTCTATGCCCATAAAAATCGGGCTGATAATTTTTCTTTTTATTTCCATTTATTTGCCTCTTTTGTTGTAGTTACAACGGATTATAAGTATATAATGGGGTATATTAATAAAAAAGTCAATCTAAGCTGAGGTGCAACATGAAAAGCATAACATCCGACATAATCTACGTTGGTGTTAACGACCATAAGACGGACCTGTTTGAGGGTCAATATAGGATACCCAACGGCATCTCATATAATTCTTATGTGGTGCTCGACGAATGTGTAACCGTATTTGATACTGTCGACATCAACTTCACGCATGAATGGCTCGACAACTTGGGCGAAGCGCTTGGCGACAGGAAGCCCGACTACCTCGTTGTTCAGCATATGGAGCCGGATCACTCTGCCAATATCAAAGAGTTTCTTTCGGTTTACCCCGATGCGAAAGTCGTCGCAAACATCAAGACATTTAAGATGATGGAGGGCTTCTTTGGTACCGACTACGCACAGAGGCGCGTTGTGGTCGAGGATATGGGCACTCTCTGCACAGGCCGTCACACGTTCACATTCGTATTCGCACCTATGGTGCATTGGCCCGAGGTCATGGTAACATACGACAGCTACGACAAGGTGCTCTTCTCAGCGGACGGCTTCGGGAAATTCGGCGCGCTCGATATCGATGAACCCTGGGACGACGAGGCGAGGCGCTACTTTATCGGAATTGTCGGCAAGTACGGCGTTCAGGTACAGAACCTGCTTAAAAAGGCCGCAACGCTCGACATAAGCGTGATTTGCCCGCTCCACGGCCCGATACTTACAGAGAATCTCTCTCACTATATTGAGCTTTACAACACGTGGTCGTCATACGGCGTTGAATCGGAGGGAATACTGATTGCGTATACGTCGGTATACGGAAACACAAAGAAGGCCGTCGACCTCTTGGCAAACAAACTGCGCGAGTTCTCATGCCCCAAGGTAGTCATTATGGACCTTGCAAGGTGCGATATGTCGCAGGCGGTCGCAAACGCATTCAGATACGGACGCATAGTGCTTGCCACAACCACATACAACGCATCCATATTCCCCTACATGCGCGAGTTTATCGACCATCTGTGTGAGAGGAATTTCCAGAACAGATCGATTGCGCTGATAGAGAATGGCTCATGGGCGCCCCTTGCGGCAAAGCTCATGCGTGCTCAGCTCTCCCAGCAGAAGAATCTGACATTCGCCGAGACAAAGGTGACAATAACATCGGCACTCAATTCCGAAAGCACGGAAGCCATATCCAAGCTCGCAGAGGAGTTGTGCCGCGACTATATCGCCCGTTCGCCGCAGACGGCAGACAAGAACAACATGAGTGCGCTCTTCAACATAGGCTACGGTCTGTACGTCGTCACCTCAAACGACGGCAAAAAGGACAACGGACTCATAGTTAATGCAGTCACTCAGGTAACGAATACTCCCAACAGGGTTGCCGTCACTATAAATAAAATGAATTACTCTCATCATATAATCAAGCAGACGGGCGTTATGAACGTCAACTGCCTCTCGGTAGATGCGCCCTACAGCCTGTTTGAGAACTTCGGCTACAGGAGCGGCAGAGCCGAGAATAAATTCCAAGGTCAGGACAATCCGCGCTCGGATAACGGGCTCGTGTTCCTCAAGCAGTACATAAACTCGTTCATATCGCTTAAGGTAACGGACTATGTCGACCTCGATACGCACGGAATGTTCATATGTGAGGTGACCGAAGCGAGGGTCATGTCCGACAGACAGACTATGACCTACAACTATTATCTGCAAAACGTCAAGCCAAAGCCTGTGACGGAGGGCAAGAAGGGCTTCGTATGCAAGGTCTGTGGCTTTGTATATGAGGGTGATGAGCTTCCCGAAGACTACATCTGTCCTCTCTGCAAGCACGGCGTGGCTGACTTTGAACCAATACAGTAACAACAAAACAATCAAAACAAAAATGGAGGAAAAGAAAATGAAAAATGTTGAATTCTATATCTGTGAAGTTTGCGGCAACATAATTACCTACGTTGAGAATGCCGGTGTACCCGTACACTGCTGTGGCAGACCCATGAAGAAGCTCACCGCCAACACCACTGACGCCGCCCAGGAGAAGCACGTACCCCAGGTTATTGTCGACGGCAACAAGGTACACGTCAACGTCGGCAGCGTTACCCATCCCATGAGCGCAGAGCACAGCATAACTTGGGTATGCATACAGACCTCAAGGGGCGTAAAGCTCAACTACCTCAGCCACGACGGCAGGCCCGAAACCTGCTTCACACTCTGCGACGGCGAGAAGCTCATCGCTACCTACGCATACTGCAATCTGCACGGACTCTGGATGGCAGAGGCATAATAAACCAAGCACCACCAAAGGGGATGGAGTACCATCCTCTTTTTTATGCCCTATAGCATCTCTGCGGTCATTATCGCTGATACTCATTACAGCTGGATTTCGCCCATCTTATCGCGCCATTGTCAAAAAAATGAGACACGATTTGTTTTTCTCGTGCCTCATCGTTGATTTGTCTGTTATTACGCCTCGGTATCGGGTTCAGTATTCTCTAAAGTCGTCTCCACAAGTGTCTTGTCACCCTCTTCTGCACTGACGAGCGCCACCGATGCTACTCTTGTGCCCTCGTCTACGCGCATTACCTTTACGCCCTGTGCGTAGCGCGAGACTATGCTTATGCTTGAAACCGGCATTCTTATTACCGTACCGTCGTCCCTTATGAGCATCAAATCCTCTTCGCCCGTCGTCAGTCTCATGCTGGCTAACGGTCCCGTCTTTTCGGTGATGTTGATGGCTATCATGCCCTTGCCACCCCTGTTCTGTCTGCGGAACTGCTCCTCGGGTGTGCGCTTGCCGTAGCCGTTTTCCGTCACGAGCGTCACACAGCAGCCCTTCTGAACGAGCTGGGTGTCGACGACCTCATCGTCGTCGTCGAGAAGTATCGCACGGACACCTGTTGCGGTCCTGCCCATGCACCTGACGTCTTCCTCGCTGAAGCGTATGCCCATGCCTTTTCTCGTAGCAACCATTATGTCCTCGTCGCCCTTGGAGAGACTTACGGAATTCAGCTCATCGCCATCTCTCAACCCGAGAGCAACTATTCCGCCCTTGCGTATGTTATCGAAGTCGCTCATTTGAGTCTTCTTTATGACGCCGTACTTTGTCGCCATAACGAGATACTCGCCCTCTGCCTCTGCGTCTACGGGGAATGCCGCCGTTATCTTCTCGCCGCCTTGTAGCTGCAGGAGGTTTACAATAGCCGTGCCCTTTGCGACTCTGCCCACCTCGGGTATGTTGTAGCACTTTGTCCTGTAGGCGCGCCCGAGGTTTGTAAAGAACATTATGTTGGAGTGCGTACTCGTTACGAATATGCGCTCGACGAAGTCCTCTTCCTTGGTCGCCTGACCGTTGACGCCACGTCCGCCCCTCCTCTGAGTGCGGTAGGTGTCCGTCGCAAGGCGCTTTATGTAGCCGTAATGGGTGAGAGTAACTACCATCTCCTCTTCCTGAATGATGTCGTCAAGGTCTATATCCTCTGC
>SAMEA3663283__coassemble_1417_pt1 | contig 11059 bp, 9 predicted proteins | sample SAMEA3663283__metabat2_low_PE_022 | metagenome-assembled genome bin SAMEA3663283 (sample SAMEA3663283) | pig gut metagenome | biome: pig gut; feature: pig-associated habitat; material: faeces | place: China | collected 2013
TGCCTTTTGACCCATCCCTGATGGTGTACTTTCGCAAGCGGCTGACGCCGGAGGTACTGGGTGAGATCAACGAAATGATTCTGCGGGATGCAAAAGCTCGTCAATAAAAAGAAGTCGAGGACAAGGATGACGATAACTTTGATGACGGTTCTGGAGCTGGCGGCAACAGCGGCACTATGATTGTGGACGCCACCTGTGCTCCGTCCAATATCCGTTATCCCCAGGACGTCTCCCTGCTCAACGAGGCCAGAGAAAACGCCGAGGAGCTTCTGGATGTTCTCCATGATCCCGCAGATGGGAAGAAGCCCCGGACTTACCGCCAGCGTGCCCGGAAGGATTACCTGAAATACGCAAGATGCCGCAAGCATACCGCCAAGATGACCCGCAAAGCAATTGGAAAGCAGCTGACTTACCTCCGGCGTGACCTCAACGCCATTGATGACAAACTGTCCCTTGGAAAAAACCTGACCACGCGACAGCTGGAACGTCTGGACACGATCCGCACCATCTATGAGCAGCAGAAGTACATGTACGATAACCGTACCCACAGCGTGCCTGACCGAATCGTCAGTGTGAGCCAGCCCTTTGTTCGTCCCATTGTGCGGGGAAAAGCCGGAAAGTCGGTGGAGTTTGGGGCGAAGCTGGACATCAGTGTTGTGGATGGCTGGACACGACTGGAATGCTGCTCTTTTGACGCCTACAACGAAGCCGGGAATCTGCAGGAGATGGCAGAACGGTTCCGGGAGCGGGAAGGGCATTACCCCAGCCGCATTCTGGCGGACAAGATCTACCGAAACCGTGAGAATCTTAGCTATTGCAAGGCGCATGGAATCCGGCTATCCGGTCCGGCACTGGGTCGCCCCCAAAAGGGCGAAACCAGAGACAAGGCCCAGGATTACCGGGATGAGTGCGAGCGTGTGGAAGTGGAGCGCAGGTTCAGTTTGGCAAAGCGTAAATGTGGCATGGGACTGATTACGGCAAAACTGCGGGAAACCGCTGCTCACGTGATTGCCATGTCCGTTCTGGTGCTGAATCTCCGCAAGATTCAGTGCGCCCTTTGGCATCTGCTCATGTATCTGCTTGCGATTCTCCCTCCCAAAAAAATGGGCCATTGTTCAGTAGACATTACTTATTAATATAATACAGCGCATGCCGCCCTGGAAAACCTATAAACAATCAAATGCTAATAAGCTTTACAAAGTTTAACACACATTATATGATTTAGAGGCGCATTTAGCATGGCTGTTAATATGCTCCTCCATCGCTAAAGGACGCATGATTCTGAGATTCAGACGAAGTGAGGTACGAGATTATATGCTCGACAATAAAGGCTTTGACTTGTGGGCAGACGGATATGACAAAAGCGTTCAGCTTAGCGATGAGAGCAATACATACCCATTTGCCGGATATAAGCAGGTTCTCAATACGATTTACCGCAGAATTCGTGAGAATGGCAGAAAAAAGATTCTGGATATTGGATTAGGTACAGGAACTCTCACGACGGAGCTGTATAAGGACGGAATAGCGGTGACAGGTATCGATTTTTCGCCTAAAATGATACAGATTGCCCAAGAGAAAATGCCAAATGCACGGTTTTATGAGTTTGACTTTACAAAAGGGCTTCCTGATGAATTGCTGACAGAGAAGTTCGACTACGTCATATGTACCTATGCTATCCATCACATCGATAGGCAACACAAGATAAACTTGCTTTCGCTCTTGAAAGGCGTTCTGAATGCCAATGGCGAGATATTGATTGGTGATGTCATCTTCCAATCACAGGCCGATATGGATAGCTGTATCGCTTCATCGGGCGACGAATGGGATGATGAAGAGGTTTATATTGTAGTCGATGAGTTGATGAACGACTGTGACATGGATGTGCAGTTTATCAAGTGTTCGTATTGTTCGGGTGTATGCATAATTCGCAGAGGTGCTGAAGCAATTTGAGCAGTCTTTGACGTGCTTTGAGTGTCGTCGATATGCGCGCAGAATCGTTTTGGCACTTGGCTGTCGTAAGCTCGGACGGCTTATCGCGTTTATTAAAGTTTTTCCTATTTACAAATAACCGTTAGGTGATACTATTATAAGGAGATGTATTGCCAAACAGGGGTTTTGGAGGGGCTATGTCCGCGGGATTTAATTCTGTAAAAAGGTTAATGAATGAACTATTTGCAAAGGACTGCGTGTTTGCGTTGGCGACTGCGTCGGGAAACGTACCATCGGTAAGGTTTGTCGATACGTATTACTGTGATGGCAGTTTTTATGTCGTTACATATGTGACTTCGAGAAAGGTAAAGGAGATAGCCAAGAACCCGAATGTCTCGATTGCAAGCAGTGATATTCATTCGTTCTCGGGTATAGCTGAGAATATCGGGCATCCGCTTAGACCCGAAAACGCAGAGATAAGGAGCAAGCTCGTTGCGGCGTTTGCGGCGTGGTATTTTTTGCACAACGATGAGAAGGATGCGGATATGTGCATTATAAAGATTACGCCATCCACGGGATTCATACAAACAGGCGGCCGCGGCTACAGTATCAATTTCACGAAGAAAGAAGTTACGAGCTTTCCGTTTGAGCATGACATAGTCTTGCCTGTGAACTAATGTATAGCAAATGGGTCGGTCAGACGGCCCTTTTCTTCTGTCTAAACAGGCCGGTGTAGCAAGCTGCATTTGATTTTATAAGTAGCATAGGGTATACTTACATAAATGTATGAGGTGATAAAATGCCCGGTAATAAAACTCAAACTAAGAATAAGACTTCGGCTTTAGAAACAAAGTCCGGAACGAAGAGAAAAAGGCGCAAGTCAAATTCGAGAATCAAGCGAGATATAACTGCGGTTGTACTTATCGCACTTGGACTGATTATTGGCGTTGGTCTCTTTGTGGAAGACAGCGGCATAGCGATTAAGGCTTTCATGTCAGTTATATTTGGTGTATTCGGACTCGGCGGTTATGCATTCCCGTTTGTTTTGTTCGGTATAGGCTTATATATGCTTATAACGGCAAAAAAAACGTCGGGAGATTCAAAGGCGATAATATTTGCGCTTCTATTGGTTTTCTCGCTGCTCAACCTTATATCGCTCTTGACGGATTCCTCTATAACGGGGGTGAATGCGTGGGAGTTTTATGTTCGGGCTTACAGCATAGGTGCAGGCCAGCATCTCGGTGGGGGCTTTGTGGGAGCTTTGCTGCCATACTTGCTTCTTACGCTTATAGGAAAAATCGGTGCATACATATTTGTCTGCTCATGCATCTTGATATTTATAATACTCATCTCAAGATTCTCGATAGGTGAAGCGGCTCAGAATGCGATTGAGAGCTCACGCCAGAAACGTAGAGAGAGGGTGCTCGGTGCCGATTTTGATGCAGATAACTATGACGATGAGAAAGAAGAATCCGGCACTACGCTTAATAACCTGCTTGACTACAGAGAAAGCAGGAGGGATTCAGGCGCAAAGAAGAGCTCAGCGCTGCTTAGCAAGGGCAGACTGCCAAAACTGTCTGCTGCTATGATAGACGAAACCCACAGCGGTTCGTTATATCCGGAGGGATATGCTGTCGAGCGCGCGGAGACGGACGATGGTATAGTCTCTAAGAAAAAGCCAAAGCAGGAGGCCTCCGAGGAACCGGTTATAACATACATACCGCCAAAGAACATGCACACGCCCACCATACAGCAGGAGCAAACACAGCCGACTCAAGCGGCAACTGCTGGAACAAGCAATGATGGGGCAAAACTTCAGCAAAGTGCGGTGACCCAAGAAACAAATGTGACGTCAGAGCCGGAAGCAAGTGCCGTGCCGCAGTATAACAGACCTCCGTTGTCTCTGTTGAAGGCTACAGAGCCCGGATATATGCGCTCGGGTGAGTCCGTTGCAGAGCAGGGGAAACTTCTCGTCGATACGCTTGCTAATTTTGGTATTGAGACGAAAATAGTCAACATATCCGTAGGTCCGGTCATTACCCGATTCGAGTTGCAGCCGGGGCCGGGCATAAGGATAAACAGGATAACCAATCTTGCAGACAACATAGCACTCGCGCTTGCCGCAAAAGCGGTACATATAGAGGCACCCATACCCGGCAAGTCAGCTGTAGGCATCGAGATACCAAACAAGAACACAGCTACCGTTTTGTTGCGCGATATAATCGAGAGCGAACCTTTCCAGAAGTCCAAGTCTCCTATTGCGTTTGCCATTGGTAAGGATATCGCGGGTGCGCCTATGATAGGCGACCTTGAGCGTATGCCACACCTTCTGATTGCAGGCTCGACGGGCTCGGGCAAGAGTGTATGCATCAACGACATTATACTGAGTTTTGTCTATAAATCTTCACCGAACGATTTAAGACTTATACTCATAGATCCAAAGGTGGTTGAGCTTAGCATATTCTCAACACTGCCTCATCTCATGATGCCTGTGATTACGGACCCAAAGCGGGCTTCAAGTGCATTGAAGTGGGCAACACATGAGATGGACAAGCGCTATCAGAAATTTGCAAAGCATAATGCAAGAGACCTCAATCGGTATAATGCAATGCAGGAAAACCCTGAAGATGTTATACCGAGACTGGTAATAATCATAGATGAGCTTGCCGACTTGATGCTCGTTGCGGCAAAGGACGTCGAGGACTCGATAAACAGAATAGCTGCGCTCGGTCGTGCCTGCGGAATCCATCTTATTGTTTCGACGCAGAGCCCGAGAGTCGACGTTATAACAGGTACAATAAAAGCCAACATACCTTCGAGGATAGCACTCAAGGTTGCAAGCCAAGTGGATTCCAGGGTCATACTCGATTCACAGGGAGCGGAAAAGCTGTTAGGATACGGCGACTTGCTGTTCCATCCCAACGGAAGTCCACAGCCTACGCGCTGTCAGGCGGCGTATGTGTCCGATGAAGAGGTCGAAGGGGTCACTGATTACTTTGCAAACTCTGCACAGATTGTGCCCTCTGTCGAGAAGAATATCGAGGAGGTCGACAGCATAGACGAATCAGCAGACCCGGCATTCGGAAAAGGTAAACAGGAAGACGAGCTTTTACCCGATGCGGTAAGGGTCTGCATAGAGACGGGGGTTGCAAGTATATCGCTCATACAGAGAAAGTTGAGGGTGGGCTATGCGAGAGCGGCGAGACTCATAGACATAATGGAAGAAAAGAAATATGTGAGCGGTTTTGAGGGGAGCAAGGCCAGAAAGGTGCTCATTACCCAGTCTGAATTCAGACAGATATTTGAGAACAGCGGAGGAGAACAGGAAGATGCTGAATAAAGTAGGAATGGTTTCACTTGGATGTTCAAAAAACCGCGTTGATTCGGAACAGTTGCTCGGAATGTTGACATCCTGTGGCTTTGCAACGGTGAGCGACCCGTCTTTGGCAGATGTCATAATAGTCAACACGTGCGGATTCATAGATGCCGCCAAGGAAGACTCTATTGTGAACATACTGGAGATGGCGAAGTTTAAAGAAAACGGAAACTGCAAGTATCTCGTTGTGACCGGTTGTCTTAGCCAGCGCTACAAGGAAGACCTCGAAACCGAATTGCCCGAGGTCGATATGTTTTACGGTGTGTCCGAATACGAGGAGCTCGCAAAGAGATTGGCGAGCTTATGCGGACTTGATAAAAACACGATAAACTGCGGCGGAAGACTGCTGACCACGCCTAATTTCAGGGCATATCTGCGCATAGCGGACGGCTGTGACAACCGTTGCACGTACTGCGCAATACCACTTATCAGAGGCGGCAGAAAGAGCGTACCCATGGAGAATCTTATCGAAGAGGCAACACGCTTGGCAGAAAACGGTGTCACAGAGCTTACGGTAATTGCACAGGATACGACGAGCTATGGAACGGATATTTACGGGGAGTCAAGGATTTGTGAGCTTTTGCGTGAACTCGCAAAAATCGCGAAGCTAAAGTGGATTAGATTGCTGTATACATATCCGAACACCGTAGATGAGAAACTCATAGATACTATCGTATCCGAAGAAAAGCTCTTGAATTACATAGATATGCCCATTCAGCATATAGACTCGGAAATGCTCAAGCGTATGAACAGACACGGCACGCGCGAGCATATCGAGGATATAGTTAAGTACATCAGAAAGGCGGCACCGGACTTTGTTCTGCGCACTACCGCCATTGTGGGCTTCCCGGGTGAGACCGATGAGCAGTTTGACGAGCTTGTGAGGTTTATGGAGGAGAATCCGTTTGACAGGTTGGGCGCTTTCACCTACTCTCAGGAGGACGGGACTCCGGCGAGCGAATTCGACGGTCAAATCGATGAGGATGTAAAGCAATCGAGATACGATAGGCTTTATAGTATGCAGCAACCGATATCATTGGAGTTCAACAAAAAGCGCGTAGGCAGTATGGGGACGGTGCTTGTGGAGATGAGAGATGGCGATACGCTGTATTGCAGGTCGTATGCAGAGGCACCGGAAATCGATGGTTTCATTGTAGTCAACGATGCACCCGAGGACATAAACGAGGGCGACTATATTACCGTTAAGCTCGTTGAAGCAAAAGAATACGATATGATTGGAGAATTGGCATGAATCTACCGAACAAGCTCACCGTTGGAAGGATTGTGATGGTACCGATTATGACTGCGTGTTTCTTTATCCCTAGGGATATCGTGCCATACTGGAACTACATCGCTGCGGGAGTGTTTATCGTCGCGTTTATAACCGACATACTTGACGGAGCTATCGCAAGAAAGCAAAACATCGTAAGCGACTTCGGAAAACTCATGGATCCTATTGCCGATAAGCTGTTGACCGCAAGCGCACTGATTATGCTTGTAAGTGAGGGAATGCTTGGGCCTTTAGGTTCGATAATGACGATCGTCATTATAGCAAGGGAGTTCTTGGTAAGTGGTATCAGAATGGTAGCTGCCGCAAAGGGTAGGGTTATCGCCGCAGGTAAGCTAGGCAAGCTCAAGACAATATCACAGGCGATTGCGTTAAGCTTGGTGATGATGGGAAACCCTGTATTCAGCATTATCGATGTGCCAATGGACATGATAGTTTTCTATATCTCGGTGGGACTGACAGTGACTTCGGGTGTAGAATACACAGCTAAAAATAAGCAGGTTTTTGCCCGATAAATTGCGACAATTTCGGTGCATTTGCGCAATGTGGTGATGACAGATGCGAACAAGTGTGCTATAATACATCAACAGTAATGGAAAGGTTGGGAATTAGATGGCTACGGTAGAAAAGGAAAAAGCGTTAGAGGCTGCGTTGGCACAGATCGAGAAGCAGTTCGGCAAGGGCGCAATTATGAAACTGGGTGATGCGGCTTCAAAAATCTCGGTTTCAACTATTTCGACCGGCTGTATAGAACTTGACTATGCGTTAGGCGTAGGTGGAGTTCCGCGCGGCAGAATAGTAGAGATTTACGGACCGGAGTCATCAGGTAAGACAACAATTGCATTGCATATAGTTGCAGAGGCTCAAAAACAGGGTGGCACTGCGGCATTTATCGATGCAGAGCACGCATTGGACCCTGTTTATGCGCGAAACTTGGGCGTTAATGTGGACGAACTATTTGTTTCACAGCCGGATACGGGTGAACAGGCACTTGAAATCTGCGAGACTCTCGTAAGAAGCGGAGCGGTAGACGTAGTGGTCGTCGACTCTGTTGCGGCTCTCGTTCCTAAGTCGGAAATTGAGGGTGACATGGGGGATTCTCATGTCGGTTTGCAGGCGAGACTTATGTCACAGGCTTTGCGCAAGCTTGCAGGCGTAATAGGCAAGACGAATACAATTGTGGTGTTTATCAACCAGTTGCGTGAAAAGGTCGGCGTTATGTACGGCAATCCCGAAACGACGACAGGCGGCCGCGCGCTTAAGTATTACGCATCAATCCGTCTTGATGTCAGAAAGGTCGACACAATAAAGAGCGGCAACGAGCTTGTCGGAAACAGAACTAGAATCAAGGTCGTAAAGAATAAGGTCGCTCCGCCTTTCAAAATCGCAGAGTTTGACATTATCTACGGTGAAGGTATTTCGAGAGAGGGCTCCTTGCTCGACATTGCGGTTAACGAGAAGATAATTGTCAAGGCCGGCGCATGGTACTCCTACGGAGATATGAGGATAGGACAGGGTAGAGACAATGCGAGGACATTCCTCCGTGAAAATCCAGAGTTCTGTGCGGAAATCGACCACAAGGTCAGGGAACTTTTTGAGGCGAGAGAGGCTCAAAAGGGCGAAGACGAGTAATCAAAACAGTATATAAAAACTTACTTGGGTATGCGTTTACGCATACCCTTGACTTATGTAACACGCTTGCTTTATAATTAAGTTTGAATAAGTGTGTACGCAAGCATGCTGAATATCATGAAATGCATACAGGAATGTTCATTCCGTTACTTATATCAATTTAATATGGAGGATATTACACTTGTCGTGGGTTGATGTAGCAATCCCTGTCGCCTCCGCGCTTGTTGCTCTGACCGTAGGTGCTGTCGGTGGATATAGATACAGAAAAGATATAGCCGAAGCTAAGGTTGCAAGAGCCGAAGACGCGGTGCGTCGTATGATTGACGATGCTCAGAAGAGAGCTGAAACAATAAAGAAAGAAAAAATACTGGAAGCAAAAGAAGAAGTATATCGTCTTAAATCCGATAACGAGAGGGAACTTAGAGAAAGAAGAAACGAGATACAGCGTTCGGAGAGAAGACTTCAACAGCGTGAAGAGCTTCTCGACAACAAATCCGTAAGTCTTGAGCAAAGAGAGAGTGCTGTTACAAAGAAACTGCAAGAAGCCGATGTTCTTGAGAGCGAGGCAAAGGCGTTGCTCGGACAGCAACAGAAGGAGTTGGAGCGTGTCGCATCTATGACGCGCGAAGAGGCAAAGGATGTACTCATGTCGTCCATTGAAAGAGAAGCAAGACATGAGGCCGCTGTGATGCTTCGTGAAATAGAATCAAAGACCAAGGACGAGGCTGATAAGCGTGCAAGAAACATTGTTTCGCTCGCCATACAGCGTTGCGCGGCCGACCACGTCGCAGAAACGACGGTATCAGTCGTGCCGTTGCCAAACGATGAAATGAAGGGCAGAATAATCGGTCGTGAGGGTAGAAATATCCGCACGTTCGAGACCACAACGGGAATCGATCTCATAATCGATGACACACCCGAAGCCGTAATCCTCTCAGGGTTTGACCCTGTTAGAAGAGAGGTTGCGCGAATCGCATTAGAAAAACTGGTGCTTGACGGAAGAATCCATCCGGCAAGAATCGAAGAAATGGTCGAGAAAGCCCGCAAGGAAGTCGATGTCAAGATCAGAGAAGCCGGTGAGCAGGCTGTTTTCCAGGTGGGTGTACACGGACTACATCATGAGCTTGTAAAGATACTGGGCAGACTGCGTTACCGCACAAGCTACGGCCAGAATGTACTCAAACATTCAATAGAGGTCGCGCATCTTGCAGGAATGATGGCCGCAGAGATAGGTGCAAACGTAGCTATAGCAAAGCGCGCCGGACTGCTCCACGATATAGGTAAGGCGCTTGACCACGAATACGAGGGCACACACATTCAGATCGGTGCGGATGCTGCTAAGAAGTACCGTGAAAACAATCAGGTAATTCATGCTATAGCGGCGCATCACGGCGACATAGAGGCGACTACGGTTGAGGCCGTACTTGTACAGGCGGCGGACGCTATTTCAGCGGCAAGACCGGGTGCAAGGCGTGAGTCACTTGAAAACTATATCAAGCGGCTTGAGAAGCTCGAGGACATCTCGAATTCTTTCGAGGGCGTTGAAAAGACATTCGTATTCCAGGCGGGACGCGAAGTCAGAATAATCGTAAAGCCCGAGGTTGTCAGCGATGCGGATACTATCGTGATGGCAAGGGATATAGCGAGGAGGATAGAATCCGAGCTCGATTATCCCGGACAGATAAAGATTCATGTTATGCGTGAGACTCGTGCGATTGAATACGCAAAATAAAATAGTTGTTTATGGCCTCGGGGTTTGTTCTCCGGGGCTGTTTTTTTGATACAATACAATAGAGTGTTGTTAAGTCTTTGGAGGAGGTGTATTATGAGGTTTCCTTTTGCAGATGCGCATTGCGACTATCTTTACTGTGATTGTTTTAGAGAATACGATATAGTAAACCCTATTCAGGGACAGATGATGAGTATAGATAGAATGCTTGAGGGCAACGTAAAATTGCAGTGCTTTGCCGTATGGACGGATAAAAAGCTCAGGATGACGTCTCTACAGCAGGCGATGAATATGATTGACGTATATCACTGTATACTCGAAACCTACGACGACATATGCGAGTTCGATGCAGATTTCGACGAGAATAGCGGAAGAATAGCCACTGTGCTAACGATGGAGGGTGGAGAACCGATAGGTTACGAGATCGCCAACCTGCACAATTTCTATAGGCTGGGCGTAAGAGCGATGGCACTTACGTGGAATTACCCTAATCAGCTCGCTTATCCGGCTACAAAGCAATCAAAAAAGGGGCTTACCGAATTCGGCAAATACGTCGTGGAGGAGATGGGAGATTTGGGCATGGCGATAGACCTGGCGCATCTTTCCGATGTGTGCATAGATGACGTGCTTGGCATTACGAGCGTTCCAGTGTATGCTTCACACTCAAACGCAAGGGCTGTGTATAATCATCCAAGAAGCCTAAACGATGAACATATTCGTGAAATAGCCAAAAGAGGCGGTGTTATAGGCACGAATTTCTACTACGCCCATCTTGCAGGAACGATAAATGTTTCGACTGCGGATGTTGTGAGGCATATAGCGCATATAGCGGAAGTCGGCGGAATTGATTGCGTGTGCATAGGCAGTGACTATGACGGCATGGGCGTTACCCCTGTTGACCTTAGGGATTCTTCGGAGCTTCAGAACCTTGCGGCGGCACTCATACAGAACGGCTTCACAGAGGATGAAGTCGCAAAAATAACATACTACAATCTAAGGAATTATCTGGCGAGATTTTGTTTATAATTTCACAATTCAGACAGAAAAAAGAGGGGCTTGAGGGGGCAGTCCAATAAAACAGTATAATAATGTTTTCGGGAAGGCG
>SAMEA3663283__coassemble_2884_pt1 | contig 4959 bp, 4 predicted proteins | sample SAMEA3663283__metabat2_low_PE_022 | metagenome-assembled genome bin SAMEA3663283 (sample SAMEA3663283) | pig gut metagenome | biome: pig gut; feature: pig-associated habitat; material: faeces | place: China | collected 2013
ACCTGCGACCTACCGGTTCGTAGCCGGGCACTCTATCCGCTGAGCTATGGGCGCACACAAAATGCTTATAAATATTAGTACAGGACATGATTTTTGTCAAGGGGTTTTAAATAAAAAAGGTTTTTGGATTGCAGGGTTACGATTCATATTGGACAGAGCAGAGCAAAAGGCGATGGATTCGCAATGGGCTGTGGGTTTGTGAGTTGCAAATCCCTCATGCTCATTCATTTTTTATCTGTCATAGCGGCCTCGCCTCAACGGCAGGAATATCGGTTGACGTCTGCCAAACGCGTGATTGCGGGTAGCAACCATCGAAAGAGGGGAATGTTTCACAGTCTCTGTAACCGAGATCGCGTACATCCAGATGAGTAAAACGTCGTGAATACAGCGATTTCTATCAACGATAACAGGATAATGGTGATCCATAAGGGTGTTTGGATGTCCCACGGTGATGTCTACCGCACTGTCATACATGCAGAGGGTCGCCAGGTCACGAATCTGCGAAAAACCGCTGAAATAAATATGTTCGTCTTTCAATACGAAAACATTCGGAGAGCCATTCAAAAAGCTTTTTCGCGAAATCTCAATTTAATCTTTGCCTTTTAACAGCATTGTGTCCGGAAAATTCCTTTCCTTTTGTTATCAGTTTTTACCTCCGAAAGTTTAAAGTGTACAGAAAGTGGTTGCCGCTGAACCTTATCCAATACACCTACAGTATGTCAGATTTGCGCTGTGTATAAGGTAAATTGTATTTGCTATAATGATGTTTTCTGCATACAACGTTAACTGTATTAGATGCACGCGATTGTACCTTGCTATTAATACAGGATTCGGTTATAATGATGCTATTAAAAATATGGAGGTAGCTCTTATGGCATTCTGTACTTCATGTGGTAAGCCCGTTGATGATAGCGCGTCCTTCTGCCCATCGTGCGGCGCACCTACCGGGGGAGCCTCACAGCCCGTATGCAGCAGACCTGCGCCTGCGCCCGATGAGCCCAGTACGGGACTTAAGGTGTTGAGCTTCTTGATCCCGTTGGTAGGTCTGATACTGTTCCTCGTCTACATGGACGAAAAGCCCATATCCGCCAAAGCATACGGCAAGATGGCGCTCATAGCGGTTTGCGTAGCCACGGGCCTTGCGATCGTCATAGCAATACTCGCGTCGATATTTGCCGCAAGCATTTTCGGTGGCATACTTTCGTCAGTAATGAGCATTCTGAGTACGGTTGTGTAATTGAGTATTTGCATAGAGGACCCTTAAGGGGTCCTTTTTTGAGCAGGGGGATAGGCGCTTGCATTTTTTAATGCTTTGGTGCAAAATGGCATATAATGACTACGCGATAAGATATGCGCATCTATTAAGAGGTGATTACATGAACGGTTCGCAGGGAGAAGCAACGAAAAAATCCGCTTTCGGGCGCAGAATAGACGCTTTCAAGGTAAGGCACGAGGCACTGTGGCAGTTTATAATGTTCAATCTGCTGTCGCTCTGTGCTACGGTGACGGACCTCGGCGTATATACGCTTTTAAACAGCCGGCTGTTGGTGGGACTTAAAGACATAAGCGTGACGTGGTGGCTTCTCGACTACAGTTCCGAGGCAGGAGGCTTGGCGGCGCTCATTTCGACAGCTGCGGCGTATGTGTTGGCGCAGGCGGTGAACTTCTTCGTTCAGCGCAAGGGTACTTTCAACGCTGACAATAACGTTGCGGCAAGCGGCGTGATGTACATCGTTATGATAGTCGGCATTTGGTTTTTCCAGATTTGGTTCTCCGCGATACTGTTGGGGTGGCTTTTGCCGGTGCTTGGAGAATTCTGGGGAGGCTTGGCGATGCGAGCGATAAACGGAATGGTGGCACTGCTCATACAATTCCCGCTCAATAAATTCGTTATAATGAGAAAGAGCAGGTAACGCTTTGTACTTTACTAAAACCTGTATGAAGCGCCTATAGGTGCAAGTGCAATATAAAAAATAATCGGGTGTAAGTATACGCACGAAAAAAACGGGCTTTTGCCCGTTTTTAGTTGAGTTATTACTTTGAGCTTATTTCAGCTTGGTGCGTTTCATTATGGCACAGTCCCAGCCGACGAGCTTACCCTCGAATTGCTTGGCGAGGCGTATTACTCTCGTGGTGATTTCGTCGACATCGGGCTTGTTGAGCGTGCTGACGACGTGCAGACAGACGCCGTAGGGATGATCGGAATGGTCGTCAAACTCCGCTTCACCTATGGCAAAACCCGAAAGTCTCGCTTGCTCTTCAAACATGAGCCTGAGGGGCTCTGTCTTCGTAAATACGTGGAGGCTGAGCTTACGCGAGGGATATATAAGATCCTTGTACCTGTGCATCAGCTCTATTTGCTCGCCATTCTTTACGGTCTGGTATTTGGCGGCATCGGGATAGAGCAACTTCATGTATGTCTGCCAACGGGGTTCGGGCTGTGCGCCTACGCGCGTGATTATGCCGTGAGACTGGCGTATGCAGTCTTCAATATCCGTAAGGGCATGAATGTCCGTGCCATAGGTGTAAAACTGGAGCATCTCGGCATTGCTGATTATACCCGCAAGCTGCTGATTGCTTACTTTGAGACACTTCCGAATCACCGACTCACACTTTGCGCGCATCGCTCTGCTCGTCATGTCGGCGGTTAACGAGGTAGATATGCAATTGACGAAGAACAGCACATCGTGAGATGCACTGGGCGCGGAATCATAGAGGTCGAGGTCGACCTCAAACACGGCGGGTATGCCGTCGATATTCCAGTCATATGTCAACCAACCCTTTGGGTATTTCATGCTACCTCCGACGGGGGAAATTTACCCCTCAATGACAGCTTTTATTCTTCTTACACCTGCGCTGGATGCTTCTTCCTTTTTGATGGTGAAGTGAACGAGCTCTCCCGTCCTGTTTGCGTGCGGACCACCGCAGATTTCTTTGCTTGCAGTACCCATGGTGTAAACCTTTACGCGCTCGCCGTACCTGTCCCCGAAGAGACCTATTGCGCCCTGCGCTCTGGCTTCGTCTACGGTCATTTCCTCGCAGGTTATCTCGTAGTCGGCCCTTATGTATTCGTTTACCAAATCCTCGACCTGCTTAAGCTCCTCGGGGGTCAGCTTTCTCGGGAACGAGAAGTCAAAGCGGAGCCTTTCTACGGTGATGTTGGAGCCCTTCTGAGCGACCTCGTCACCGAGGACCTTTCTCAGCGCCGCCTGCAGAAGGTGTGTGGCAGTGTGCAGACGGGTGGTCTTTTCGCTGTTGTCTGCGAGTCCGCCCTTGAAGCGACCCTCTGCTCCCTCCTGGGATTTCTTCTGATGCGCTTCAAACGCCTTGTGGAAGCCCTCTACGTCTACTGGTATGCCTCTCTCGGCCGCCATCTCGACAGTAAACTCGATCGGGAAGCCGAAAGTGTCGTAAAGTCTGAATGCGGACTTGCCGTCGATTATCTTCTCGCAGTCGACATAGTCGAATTTGCGCATGAGCTTGTCAAATTCCCTTATGCCCTGCCTGATGGTGCGCTGGAACCTCTCCTCCTCGAGCGAAATCTGTTCGAGTATGAAACTGCGCTTTGCATCGAGTTCCCTGTAGAAGCCGCAGAATGTGTCTATAACGACGGAAGCGACCTGCGACAGCGAGCCGTCCGGTACGCCTATGCGCATGGCCCAACGTATGGCTCTGCGGATAAGCCTTCTGAGTATATAGCCCTGGTCGACGTTTGAGGGGAGTATTCCGCGCTCGTCGCCAATCATAAATGTGGCAGTCCTTATGTGGTCTGCGAGTATTCTGAAGCCCCTGACGGACTCTTCGTCTGTGTTGTAATAATCCTTGCCGCACAATTCGCCTATGCTCTTGATAATCGGTGCGAAGGAGTCTATTTCGTAGACGCTCTTTACGCCTTGAAGTACACCGACGGTGCGCTCGAGACCCATGCCAGTATCGACATTGCACTGCACGAGAGGCTCGTACTTGCCTTCGGCGGTCTTATTGTACTGCATGAAGACGTTGTTCCAGATTTCGAGATACTTTCCGCATGAGCAGGAGGGATTACACTCGGGACAGCACTTGGGCTTGCCTGAATCGTAGAACATTTCGGTATCGGGCCCGCAGGGGCCTGTGACGCCGGCGGGACCCCACCAGTTGTGCTTCTTGTCGAGGAAGAATATGTGGTCCTCTTCTACTCCGACCGAGCGCCAAAGCTCGTACGCCTCTGTGTCGCGGGGAGCGTCTTCGTCCCCGGCAAATACCGTAAAGAACAGCTTCTCCTTGGGTATGCCGAGCCACTTTTCGTCTGTCAAGAACTCAAACGACCACGTAATCGCTTCCTTCTTGAAATAGTCGCCGAGCGACCAGTTGCCGAGCATCTCAAAGAATGTGAGGTGGCTTGGGTCGCCTACCTCGTCTATATCGCCTGTGCGGACGCACTTTTGAACGTTTGTAAGTCTCGTGCCCTCAGGGTGCTTCTGACCCAAAAGATAAGGTACCAACGGATGCATACCTGCCGTTGTAAAGAGCACAGTGGGGTCATTTTCGGGTATCAAAGAGGCTGAAGATATCACCGTGTGTCCTTTCTCGGTGAAAAAGCGGAGATACATCTCCTTTAAGCCTTCGGTTGTTATATTTTTCATTATGTTACCTCATAAAACAGTTTCAGACGGATTATACCAACTGGGGCTCGGGTTGTCAATGAAAGGCAATACTGCTATAATAAAACCAAATATTCAGTCAGCGAGGAAACAGGTGAAAAGAAGACGCATACCCTTTTTCTTTCAGGGCGAGAGGGGCAAGAGGAATAAAAAAATCATACTGGGCGTGGCGGTAGTCATTGCTGTGATAGTGCTTGTACTCGCGTTAAGACCGGAGCAAACGCTTTTTGATACACCTGAGATTGCGCGCATACAGTCGAGTGGTACGCTTGTAGTCGCGGTTCGCAACGACATGGGGGGCTTCTGCATGGACGGCACG
>SAMEA3663283__coassemble_3116_pt1 | contig 4646 bp, 5 predicted proteins | sample SAMEA3663283__metabat2_low_PE_022 | metagenome-assembled genome bin SAMEA3663283 (sample SAMEA3663283) | pig gut metagenome | biome: pig gut; feature: pig-associated habitat; material: faeces | place: China | collected 2013
TCAAGGCGATCCACGCCCAGGAGAGCAAAAAGGCGTCCCGCGAGAAAGCGAAAGCAGTGGTTGCCGAGCTGAGGACCATGAAGCTGAAGGAGGCTGCCAAGAAGGTCGAGGACGGCATTGAGGAGACGCTGACCTACTGCGACTTTCCCAGCGAACACTGGACACGCATCCGCACCAACAACGTAATCGAGCGGCTGAACCGTGAGATCCGCCGCAGAACCCGCGTGGTGGGGACATTCCCTGACGGCAACTCCGCCCTGATGCTGGTCTGCGCGAGGCTGCGCCATGTGGCAGGTACCCAGTGGGGCAACAAGAAATACATGAACATGAAGCACTTGGAGGCAGCTCTGGACGACGCCTCTATTGCCGGCTGACTTCAGGTCTGCCGGAGCCTGCAAACAAATTTGCGCATAAATCTTGACGGGACCGGTCATGGGCAATATAATAATGCAAATATGCCCAATATTAAGGTTGGTATTGTAATGAATAATGAATATATGATAATTAGGTTTTCAAAAAACGGTCAAGAACCTGATATTTCAATAGAACTCCTACCTGAACCTGAAAAAAGTTGTTATGCCGGTGATATCTGGTTTTTACCTGAGAGAAACGAAGAAGATGCCATGTTTGTTTTCGTGGATGATTCAATACATGACGATGGCATTCGTGGGTGCTTTGCAACAAAGATTGATAACTGGACAATTCCGGCAATAGTCATGGATAGTGAAACCTTTTTTGGATTTTTACACGGTAGTGATGTCTACAAATTCAAGATTTTTCACGAAATAGGTCATTATAGACTCGGTCACTTGGACGTTCAAACAGATATTGATCAAGAATTCGAAGAGCGAAAACGCTTGCTTAAAGAACACAAAGTGTATCAGGCCGAATTGGATGCCGATCGTTTTGCAGCGAGTTATGTAGGTGTAGATGTTTCAATAGATGCTCTTACAGAAGCACAAGAAAACAGAATGACCCACGATATTGTCGATGGATCTTTCGGATCAGAATTAAGCACTCTTGCATTAAGAGAATTTGATCTTCGCATACAAGCATTGGAGGATCTCGAGTAAATATAATAGTTATTTTTCGTGGAAATTTGCAACCACGACACACTTCTGCGGCGCTCTTCCCGAATAATGAAACGGATAGCAGGTAGATAACATTAGATGTTTTCCCTCCATCGTGGGGATTGTAAGTTCTTCATCGGCATTCATAATGCGGATGGTGTCCACCACATATGTGTAGATACCGTTAGTAGTTTCTACGGTAATAGAGTCACCGAGTTCAATACCTTTAAGCGCTCTTAGATGTTTTCGGTTGCGGTGACCGTATACAACACAAACACCTTCCTCTCCCGGTTCAGCAGAGCTTTCAAGCCAACCGGGAGTTTTCTTTAAGGTGGCTTCATCTACCCCGCGGGAAATGCTCACTCTTTCGTCATTGATGACGAGAAAGAACGCAGCGTTGGTATCCTCTTTCTTCGACGGAGTATAACTACCTTCGACATTTTCCGTCACTTCCTCAACTATAGGAGTTTCTTCCGGTAATTCCTCGATGGTAGGTGCAGGAGGTTTGGGAGAAGGCGTTGGGATAATTTCAATTTCAACGGTTTCGGGCGTGCTTACGGGCTTGATGGGAACCAGGTTCGGTTCCGCTGCAGGTTTGAAAGCAATGATACCAAGCACGACAGCAACAGCCAGAAGAACGACGATAATAATAATTCGGATAATGTTATGTTTCATAGGTTACCTCATTTCTTTTGAATAATACGCTTGAATTTAACGGAGCTGTCCTTGATAAGTCACAGTTCCCCAACACGCCGACATGCGCTATAATTACTAAAACGTATTTAGGGTGAAATCTATGTTTCAAAAGGTAATCATAATCGGTTGTCCGGGCGCCGGAAAGAGTACATTTGCGCGAAAACTGAGCGAAAAGACGCGCCTTCCGCTATATCACCTCGACATGCTATGGCACAAGCCTGACAGGTCTACGGTCAGCAGAAGCGAATTCGACGAGAGGCTAAAAGAGATCGTCTCGAAGAACGAGTGGATAATCGACGGAAATTACAGCAGGACGCTGGAAATGCGGATGGAATGCTGCGACACGATATTTTTATTGGACTGTTCGCTGGAGGAGTGCTTGGCAGGGGTAGAATCGCGCATAGGAAAGCCACGTGAGGATATGCCGTGGATCGAAACGGAATTCGACAAAGAGTTTAGACAGTGGATACTTGATTTCCCAAACAACGAATTGCCCAAAGTGTATGAGCTGCTCGACAAATACAAGGACGTGAAAACAATTTATGTATTTCATTCAAGAGCCGATATTCACGGCTGTTTGAAAAAACTCTTTTCTGAGTAAATTCTGTATAAAAAGAAGATTGACTCCGTACAGAAACAGGTGGGCACTTGCCTGCTTTTTTTAACGGGTGGCGGCTGTTCCCATCAAAAACAGCGCCCCTATATTCGACGGACGCCTTGCTTAGTTATCGTTCAGCTGCGGTACCGAGATTTATTTATTCTTCGTCTGCGCCCGAAAGTTCGGCTCAATTCCAAACGGTGCAACAGCTCACACAAAAGAGCGCTCAACTCAGAGTAAAGTGTAGGCAGCCGCGTCCGCTCAATGTTGTCTGTTATCAAAGGCGAAACCACAAGCTTTGTATTAGTCCAAGATCGTACCGTACTCGATAGTTCCGTCTTTAGTGATTTCCGGCAAGACAGAGTCTTCGGTTGTGACATTTCCCCATACGGGCGTACAGGTTACGCGGACACTTTCGCCCTCCGTCAGATTGAGCGTAAGCGTGAAAGCAAACGTCACATCCTTTGTCAGGTATGGAGAGCGATAAACCGTATCTCCAATTGCAATTCTACAGTATCCGCGAGATTCCGATGATGTTCCGATGCGCTTCAAAGTAAGCTCATATGTGCCGTTTTCCAACTCATAGGAGTTGGCGATTGTGTGCTGATTGCCATCTTTCACCACGGTAAGCTCTGCATCGAAATTTGCAGCTTTCATAGTTATCTGAGGAGCACTGTATGTGGCTGAAAACCAAGCCAGTGTCACACCAACAAATAAAACACAGGACAGAACGATGGTGAGCAAACTTCCAAAGAATACACCTCGTTTAGATCTCGTTTTTTCAGAACATTTCTCATGTTTCATAAGTCTTTAGCCGAGCATATTCAGCATCGGTTTCCTCCCGTTAAGATATTCGGCGATCAAAAGGTATAAGCCTTTACCTATGCCCTTTGATCGCCGCTCCCTCACATGGGAGGGAGAGACATAGAATAAAACGCTGTAATAATTATCCGATCGTAATAACCGAACCGTCAATGGTCAGCACCAGATCGCTTGCCGCAGGATAAATGTTCAGATAATTGCCCAGATCCTCGTCGGCAATCTCTGTGCCGTTGGCAAAGAAGGTGCATCCCTCCATAGTAACCTGTGCACCGCTTGCTCTGACAGACATTAGATACTGTTTGTTGCCGGTGGTCTGATTTGCCTCAATGCGGCAGTCCTTAAAGGTAAGCTCGACATTGGTTGTACCTTCATTGATAACAACAGTAGCAAAGTTGTTCCAACCGTCAGCATTATAGGTCTTATCGTTATTACCTATCAGCGTGCAGTTCTCAAAGGTAGCCTTTGTGCCGGCAGACCAGGTCTGGAATGCACACCAGCCGGTAACGGTCAGATTTGTCGTCGGAGTCTCGGTACTGCCTGCACCTTCTTATAGTTTGGTTCTATAAATTAGCTCCAACTACCTGTCCAACCGTCAATAGCAACGGTAGCCTGCGTGCTTCCATTACTCTCACCAAAGGTGTTGCCGCTGATATTGATGCTCTTACCGAACTGTGTTAGAATAGCGGGAACTACGTTTCCGCGAATCGCAGCACCGTTGTTGTTAGGGTTACAGTTGTTCCAATTAACGAAGTTACAACCCGTAACGTTCAGATTATAGTAGGTAAACGGAATGGTAGCTTGATCCGGACCATACGCGTAACTACAGCCGATACCATGTTTGCCGGTGCCTTCAAAAGTACATCCATTGAAGGAAATACTTTCTGCACTGCAATTGCCCAAGATGCATGCATTGTAGCTATTTGTACCAGTAAAATTATGGTTGTCATAAGCCGTAAATTTACAATTTACAAATTCCCAAGTTACATTGGGAGAGACAGCACCGATGATCAGACCGTAATCTGCGCGGGATTGAGTCATCGAAGCATTGGAAGGATTTCCGGTTCCATTATTGAGATAAATCGTGCAGTTCTCCAGTCTGATTGTTCCGCGAGCATCGTAGGTCGTATAAATAGTCAAACCATTCTGGAAGGTAACTCCCTTAATTGTAATATTTGCCTGTCCCACAAGAGCAACTTCCTGATAATCAGCCGCATATGTATTGCCGCCACCATCAATTACTGTGTCAGTCGAAACAGCATCAAGCTCATGCCAAGGCTGATCTTCTACCTGAACATCTTCTTCATACACAGCCCTATCATCGTAACTGTTACCAAAGGAATCATACTCAGATGCAAGCTGAGTTGCATGAACAGTGATACCGATACCGTCGATAGACAGTCTCTGATACTCGTTGCCGGCGGACTCTTTCATATGTCCGGAGATTGTCAGAGTGTCAGAAG
>SAMEA3663283__coassemble_3908_pt1 | contig 3870 bp, 5 predicted proteins | sample SAMEA3663283__metabat2_low_PE_022 | metagenome-assembled genome bin SAMEA3663283 (sample SAMEA3663283) | pig gut metagenome | biome: pig gut; feature: pig-associated habitat; material: faeces | place: China | collected 2013
GAAATTCGTTCAGCGCGGGGGACCCGATGGCGGAGACGGAGGCAAGGGCGGAAGCGTTATCGTATATGCCGACCCGAATATGAGCACACTGCTCGATTTCAAGTACTCTAAGCACTTCAGAGCTCAGAGAGGCGACAACGGCAGGGCTCAGCTTCAGCGCGGAAAAAATGGCGAAGACCTCATAATTAAGGTTCCCGTGGGTACTTTGATTCGGGATATCGAGACGGGCAGGATTGTTGCAGATATGAATAAGCCCGGAAGACAGAGGGTGCTTCTGCATGGTGGCAAGGGAGGCAAGGGTAATGCGCGTTTTGCTACACCAACACGACAGGCACCGAGGTTTTCTCAGCCGGGTCAGAAGACGACAGAGCACGAGGTTGAGCTTGAATTGAAGACCATTGCGGATGTCGGTCTTATTGGGCTTCCGAATGTTGGAAAATCGACGATACTTTCGGTGCTCACGAGCGCAAAACCCAAGATTGCCAATTACCATTTTACAACGCTTACGCCGAATCTGGGCGTTGTAAAGCGCTATGACACGACATTTGTGCTCGCAGACATCCCCGGACTTATCGAGGGTGCCGCAGACGGCGCAGGTCTGGGACATGATTTCCTTAGACATATCGAGCGTACAAGAATGCTCGTGCACGTTGTCGATATATCTGGATGTGAGGGAAGAAATCCGATAGAGGATTACTATAAGATAAACAACGAGCTTGCAAAATACAGCGAGAGACTGGCCGCTCTGCCTCAGCTAATTGCAGCAAACAAAATGGATATAACGGGAGCCGATGAATACCTGTACTTCCTGCGAGAGGAACTAAAGGATAAGAATGTGATGATATTCCCGGTATCCGCCGCCACTGTAAAGGGCTTCGACGCATTACTCGATGAGATAGTAAAGGTGCTTGCGACGCTCCCTAAGACATTCGAGTACGACGAAGAGGACTTCGACGCTGAGGTTCCGTATGAAAAGGGCTTCAAAATCGAAAAGGATGGCGATGTGTTCGTTGTTATAGGCGGATCAGTCGATTATATACTCGATACCACATACGCAGAGGATGAGCAGTCGATGCGCCGCTTTCAGCAGTACCTCATAAACGAGGGTATCATTCGAGCGCTCAGAGATGCAGGCGCTACAGAGGACAGCGTTGTACGTATGGGCGAGTGGGAGTTTGACTTCATAGAGTAGATGAAAGGAATATACACGAGATGATCACAGGCAAGCAGAGAGCCACGCTTAGGAGCATGGCAAATACTATACAGCCTATCTTTCAGATAGGAAAGGGTGGGCTTACACCTGCATTGACACAGCAGCTTGACGATGCGCTTGAAGCGAGGGAGCTTATAAAAGTAAGCGTTCTCGAAACGTGCGAGATTACTCCGAAGGAAGCAGGAGAGACCGCCGCGCAGCGCACAAAGTCTGAGCTCGTTCAGACCATAGGTCGTAAGTTCGTGCTTTACAGAGCCTCAAAGGATAATAAGCGCATAGAGTTATAATTATGTTCAATGTGGTAATTGTAGAGCCTGAGATTCCGCAGAACACAGGTAATATTTCACGCACCTGTGTCGTAACGAATACCACTTTGCACCTTGTAAGGCCGTTTGGTTTTGAGATTTCCGACAGAACGCTCAAGCGTGCGGGTCTCGACTATTGGAAGGACCTCAATGTATTCTATTACGACAGCTTTGAACAGGTAGTAGAGCTGAATAAGGGTGCAAGGTTTTTTATGGCATCGACGCATGCGAAGAAAAACTATGCCGATGTGATGTATAAAGACGGTGATTTCTTGGTATTTGGCAAGGAAACGGCAGGGCTGGGCGAGAGACTGCTTTCAATGTTTCCCGAGAACGATATACGCATACCTATGATGCCCGATCAAAGGTCGCTCAATCTGTCCAATTCCGTGGCAATCGTACTTTACGAAGCACTGAGACAAACACAGTTTCGAGGACTTGAGTAATATATTCTTTTTATGCGAAAAAAAGCGTAAATATACTTGACAGTCAAGGCTTGATTTTATAGAATAAGGGCTGTGCTTTGGATAATGGACGTGTAGTGCCCACGTGCCCCGGAAAGCAGTGCTGCATACATAGCCAGGCAACAAAGATTACAACAAAAACGGAGGAAGTGCCATGAAGACATATATGGCAAAGGGCGAAACCGTCGAGCGCAAGTGGTATGTAGTTGACGCAGAAGGCATGGTTCTTGGTCGTCTCGCATCACAGGTAGCCGCTATACTTCGCGGTAAGCATAAGCCCATTTTTACCCCTCATGTGGACACAGGGGATTACGTTATCATTATCAATGCAGACAAGGTTGTTCTTACAGGAAAGAAGCTTGAGCAGAAGAAGTACTACCATCACAGTGGTTATGTCGGAGGTCTTAAGGAGATTTCTTACAAGACACTGCTCCAGAAGAAGCCTGAGTTCGCTGTATATGAGGCAATTCGTCTGATGATGCCCAAGGGACCGCTCGGCAGGCAGATGCTCAAGAAGGTTAAGATTTATCGCGGTAGCGAACATAACCATGTAGCTCAGCAGCCCGAAGTTCTCGAACTCAAGAAATAGGGGGAACATGACCATGAAGAAAAAGATTGACAATTTGTTTCTCGGTACAGGAAGACGTAAGAGCTCATGCGCCCGCGTTCGTCTGATCCCCGGTACAGGTAATATCACAATCAACAAGCGCGATATAGAAGACTATTTTGGCCTCGAAACGTTGAAGATGATTGTACGCGCACCCTTGAACCTCACCAATACGCTCGGCAAGTTTGACGTTCTTGTCAATGTTCGCGGCGGCGGTACAACAGGTCAAGCCGGTGCGATCCGTCACGGTATTTCAAGGGCTCTTCTGGATTTCGATCCCGAACTTAGAGATGCTCTGAAGAAGGCCGGTTTCCTCACACGTGACCCGAGAATGAAGGAGAGAAAGAAGTACGGCCTCAAGGCCGCACGGCGCGCGCCGCAGTTCAGCAAGAGATAAATTGCTGTACAAACTGCATCAAAACAGGTCAAAAACCCCGGAAAATCACGGTTTTCCGGGGTTTTACTATATAAAATCCTTTGATTCGGTTTGACATTTTTTGTCCTGATTTATCCGGTTTTGATCCTGTTTTTTTGAGTTAAAATTGGGGGAAAACTCATTTTGGAGGTGGTTTTGAGTTAAAAAATGGGGGAAAATCGAGCCCATTTGGGCATGTAAAACGGAGCGGTGAACGGTGCTCGTTTTCCGTGTTTTCTTTCTCAGAAATCGTTTGATGGAGCTGTCTGAATTTGTCCTAAACTGGCATATCCGAATATGGTTTATCATACATAGCGCGTCTGTTACCCAAAGTGACGTATTGGGTTGGCAGACGCGTTATTTTTTTGCCCAGACGCGGGCGGAAGGAGGTGTGAGCGTGAGAGCGTATGGCAAGTCGTGGGATTACAACGTATATGACTGCCGGTACTGTCTGTACTGGAAAGGCAGAAAAAAGGCTGCATCTATCCTGGCGGCTGCTGCTGTCCGACGAAGCAAAAGCCAGCAGAACAAAGTGACGCGGCTCAGTTCCGCGATGACAAAGATAAGGAGAATATTGCACCTGTTTCGGAGTGCAGGAATTGTCCCTACGGGCGTGATTCTCCCTGTATCGGGTGGTGTACGAAGGAGGTCATGCGCGCCGTGGGACTGTTAAGGGAGCGTGAAGGCCCCGATGTATGACTATTTCTACGGCGCGGAGTCGGAACAGTTCTCTTTCTATCGCATCCCGAAGGTGCTGTTCACGGAGGAACGGTTTAAGAGTATATCCGCAGAAGCCAAGGTGCTCTACGGCCTTCTGCTTGACCGCATGAGCCTTTCGGCAAAGAACGGCTGGCAGGATAAAGAAA